>Ga0307507_10000654_pt1 | contig 75042 bp, 19 predicted proteins | sample 7_EM_MG_FD_207223 | JGI IMG/M metagenome (GOLD analysis project Ga0307507, IMG submission 207223) | Populus trichocarpa ectomycorrhiza microbial communities from riparian zone in the Pacific Northwest, United States - 7_EM | ecosystem: Host-associated > Plants > Roots > Unclassified | place... | reverse complement strand
CGGTGCTTCCGTTCTTCCCCTTTCCTTTCTCTAGCTTTGGATCCTCGTTTATAGACAATCCAATCGTACAGGCTTGCGCGACCCTCTTGCCGTGCTCGTGCCTCGATTGACCGAGTCGCTAACACTAATTAGGAAGTACGGTATATATTTACTAGCTAGAACGGGTTCTTAGAAAGGTTAATATAAATATTTAAAAACTTAGAGGTAATAACTATAGCGGAACAAAAACTTTAGAACTTAGTATAACGTACTTTAGCAATTAAGTATATAACACAGTTTTAAACACTTATAATATAAGTTAAGTGGAATAATAGGGCGCTTATAGTATAGTATAAATAGGGACTTAAGGCTAAGGTCTAGAATATAATTATTCTAATAAAAGATGCGGACACTCTAAGAGAGTTAATAGATTAGTTAGTAAAGATTAATAATAGGATCTATTAAAGGGAATAAGCTAAAAAAGGGTAAGATAGAGTTCTATAGTCGTATAAGGCGTAGAGCACGTATTAATAAAGCTAAAGTTAGAAATTATGGAATAGTGGGCCAGAGCTAATAGACTTAAGTAGTATTAAAGAATTTAAGAAATAGAGTAAGAAACTATAGAAATCCAAAGGTTAAGGATTAAGTAATTGTAGAACTAAGGAGTAGAGGCCAAACTAGGGATCTTAATAATAGAAGACATTTAGGCAGACTCTATAGTAAGAAGAATAGTTTAAAGAAGGAGCTTATATAAATTGTGGAAAGAAAGGTTACTATGCTAGGGATTATAAAGGTAGTTAAAGTAACTATGCGGTTTAAGGAACTAAGCTAGGAGAACTAAAACTAGTAATAAGGGCGTTATAAAGTACTTAGGAGTGTATAGTTAGATACTTTACATTTTATTATAATAATATATACTAAATTTATAAGAACGCTAAGTATGGCTATTAGGCCATAAAGACGCACTAGCCGTAACCAGCTTAGCGTAGGCGAGGCGCAGGCGAGACGCCTACAAAACGTAGTCGCCCCGCATTAGAGAACAGCAGAATTCAGTTCTACAGTTCTACTTTATTAAAAACCAGATACTTATTTACATTCCATTACTATTGTTACGTTACTATATACCCTAAGGACCTTGGCGTCCTAATAGTTCTGAATTCTTATCCCTTTTTAGGGTAGTGGCCCGATAACACCGCGGTCTGCTAAGGCCATGACTACGTAGCGGCAACCCTCTGTTAAGAAGACGACCTATATTTATTAACTACATTGCAGCCTATACCTAATGGCGAGACGCGGGCGTAATACCAGCGCAGTATATAATACCAGCGCAGTGCGTAGTACTAAGTCTGGGGAATGGCCCTAGGATAATACAGGTGGACCCATGTCCTAGACAGAACCGGAAGTTACGGGCAAAGGGGATATATAGAAAGAAATATAACGGCTAGAGAATAAGAAGTTACAACTTCTAGAGTAAAGAAAACTACAGTTGCTTAAGGAAGAGGTAGAAGTGCTAAGATAGCGTTAACACAGCAAGGCGATATTAACTCCCGTTCCTAACCTATCTCTATAACCTTAAACCATCCTATTAGAGTACTTAGATAGTAGCCAGATGCGTCTAAACCTTAAGCAGAGGGCTACTAATACAATAGGCGCTCCGTTAAAATAGGCCGTTAAAATAGGCCGTTAAAATAGAGAAGATTGCTCCGTATTACAGCAAGAGTATTTAAGAGCACCAAGACTTCTGTAATAGCTTAAAGCTGGCGTTCCGCCTAGAGCACGACGGCTTTATGGATAAGGATACTAAAGTCGCGTTTACTATATAATATATAAAGGGGACCAACCAAACCCTTTAGCTATAGTATAAAGATGACTATCTAGACACGTAGTTTACCTAGGAGGAGCTTATAGAATTCTTACTTAATTAGATTAAAAGTCCTATTAATTAAGAACTCTATATAGCCCTAATATATATAAGGACAACACAGCGAACTAATTAACCTGTAAATAAGTTTACTACTTACCTAACCACCTTAGAAGCGCAAATTAACCCTCCTTATGATGCAAAGTATCTAATAATATATCTATTTGCGAAACTGCGGCTAGAGCTACGGCTTACTATTACCAACTATTAAGAATTCCCTTAAACTTAAGACTAGCTAGTTTCCCTAGCTGCCCTATTAGAGGAAAACCAGAAGAGCGTAAGCGCCCTATAGGGTAGAAGCAATAGACGCGCTGTAAACTTGAATATAAAGACTACCTAGTTAGGTAACTTAGGGAAAGCGGACTTTAAAACCACCGCCGGCAACTTAATAGCGGGGCAAAGCAATACCGCTAGGGGTTTAACTTAGCCTAAAGGAAACTGCTTAAAATGTAGGCAGCTAGGATATTAGTGGCGACAATATAAAGAGCAGCTACGAAATTAACTACTACCTAGCAGCGTAAACACTACCTCTATACTAGGAAAAGACAAGCGCCCTTAGACCCCCTTATAGCCGTAGGGTGTAAGCTCCTACTAGATTATAAAGAAGCTATTACTATCTTAGGTAAAGTCCTCCTAAAGAAGACCTAAAAGGAGACCTTAGTAATGCTTAACATCGGTACTAAAGTAAATATAGTTAACTAGCAATTTGCTATAGAGTGTAACTTTAAAACACTAGACATAAAACTGCCTACCTACTCCTAGTTAAATAAGATTTAGGTATATTACTATAAGGCCTATAAGGTACTACTAAGAATAAAGGACAGCTAGGGTAAGATTAGGGAAGTAACCCTTATCTACTATAGAATAGCTAACGCATCTCCTTCTATTACCATAGGTATGCCAGGGTTAAAGAAGGCCCGACTTCTTATTAACTGCAAGGCAAAGGCGTGGTAATAGAAGCTGGACGGCTTGTCCCTATTGCTATAAACCCCTAAGGGTTTCGCGGAGTCTCTCTAGATAGAATCTAGGGTCTTTGCCCTATTAACTTCTGGAGTAATACCTAGTAAATAAGACAACGGCAGCTTACCGGTCCTCCTCCTGCAGTTAAAGGAAGTTAGTAATATCTTCTCCTATAAGGAAGTAGGAAAGCTACCCTAACACTACTAGGGCAACTATGCTATTAACCTAGAAGAGGGATAGGAGGCCCTATATAGGCCGCTCTATAACCTCTTGGCCAAGGAGCTAGAAGTCCTAAGGGAGTACTTAAATAATGCCTTAGCTAAAGGCTAGATCTAACCAAGTACTAGTCCTATAGGGGCACCTATCCTCTTTGTACCTAAAAAGGATGGGAAGCTGCAGCTCTATATAGACTATAGAGGCCTTAATAAGGTAATAATTAAGAATTATCTCGCACTACTATTAATTAGTAAGACCTTAGACCGCTTAGTAGGTTCTAAGATCTTTACTAAGCTAGACCTAACATATACGTATTACCGCCTTTATATCCATTGTAGTAATAAGTGGAAGACGGCGTTCTGTACGCGCTACAGCCACTTTAAGTACTTAGTTTTGCCTTTTGGGCTAACTAATAGACTAGTGACCTTTTAGGGCTATATTAATCGGGCCTTATTAGGACTAGTAGATGTCTTCTATATAGTCTACCTTAATAATATTCTAATTTTCTTTAAAAATCTAGAGGAACATTAGCGCCACATAGTAGAAGTGCTGCGTAGGTTATAATAATACCAACTATATGCAAACCTTAAAAAGTGCAAGTTTAGTATATAGGAGATTAAGTTCCTAGGATATATTATTAGCCCTAAAGGCGTAGCAATAGATCCTAGCCGGGTAGAAGCCATTACTAAGTGGAAGAGCCCTTGATTTTATAGGGATATCTAGGTCTTTCTAGGTTTTGCTAACTTCTATTATTAGTTTATCTATAAATACTCTACTATTATAAAGCCTATTACTAATCTCCTAAAAGGAGCAAAGAACGGCCGTAAAGCTAGGCCTTTTAATTGGCTAGAGGAGGCGGAGTAGGTAATACACCGGCTCTACAACGCCTTTATAACGGCGCCGCTTCTGTGACACTATACACTAGGCCTACCAACTCGGTTAGAGACGGATGCCTTAATACAAAGCCTAGCAGCAATTATATTACAGCTATTTAAAGACGGCCTTTAGTATCTAATAGCCTTTTAGTCTAGGAAGCTTTCGCTAGTAGAGCGCAACTATAAAACCCACGATTAAGAGCTACTAGCTATTGTAAAGGCTTTTAAGCATTGGAGATACTATATTAAGGGGCTATTAAGCCGCCTAGAAGTGCTCTTAGATTACAACAATCTAAAGGGTTTTATAAAAGTAAAAGCCCTTAATAGATGGCAAGCCAGATAGACTATAACACTGGCTACCTATAACTTTATTATTAAGCAGAGGGCGGGAAAAACGAACCCTATGAACGCGCCGTTAAGGCGACCCCTAGGCGCAGGGGGTCCGCCAAAAGAAGACACTATACTACCACTGCTCTAAAGGACTTTAGGAATACAGGGCCACTAACTCAAAGTGAAAGTCCTATTAGGTATATAGAAAAGCAAGCCTTCTATAAAGGTGTCGCTTTTATAGCTACAGGCTGGCGACCCAACGGAGATACGCTTAGGTAATATAGTATTATGTTTTAACTGGGCAACCTATATGTATGCTGTTAAGTAGCGTATAAAAAGGACCTAAGTTAGAAAAGTAAGTGCTTAAGAGAGTACTTACAAGTCCAGTATGGAAATAGTTGTTAAGCCTATTAAAGGACTTCAAACTATAGATAACCTTACACTGTAAAAGCGCAGCGATAGCTTAGATACGGCAAGACGCCGTTAACGCGCCCGCTTAAAGCTAGTATGGTAGTTTAATTCCGCTAGACTACTTTATTACTGTAGGAGGCTATATATACCCCTAGACCTAGCAGTTTATATAGAACTCCTATAGATCTACCACAATAATGCCCTAGCCGGCCACTTTAGTAAGCAAAAGACCCTAGATCTACTCTTACGCAAGTACTACTAGCCTAGTATAACTATGGACGTTATAAGCTATATCTCTACCTGTAATCTATGCCAGTGTATACATGTGCCTTAATATTGCCTTTATGGCGAGCTCTAAGCGCTGCCTTGCCCGGGTTAGCTATAGCAGGAGATTATAATGGACTTTATTATAGGCCTACCGCCTAGTAGACGAGGCGATAAGGTGTATAACGCGATATGTGTAATAGTTAACCGCTATACTAAAATGGCCTTATATCTACCTATAGTAAAAACTATTACTATAACTGAACTTGCGGATCTCTTCTTTAATAAAGTAGTATGCTATTTTGGAGCCCCTAGAGGGATTATATCTAATCGCGGCAGTATCTTCATTAGCAAGTTCTAGTTAAAGCTATGCTTTGCTATAAAGATAAAACATAAGCTAAATACAGCCTTTTACCTATAAATAGACGGGCAAATAGAACGCTAGAACTAAACCCTAGAGTACTACCTCTATATATTTTATAACAAAAAGCAGAGCAATTAGGCAGGCCTACTACTACTAGCCAAATTTGCCTATAATAATGCTAAATATAGTATAATAGGCATGAGCCCGTTTTATACCTACTATGGGTTTCACCCGCGTCTAGAATATAAGATTAAGGCGGATAATAATAGTTCTGTTCTAGCCGCCTTAAAGTGGATTAAAAGAATATCCCTTAAACGCAAAGCGCTAGCGAAACGCTAGGAACACGCTGCCAAGACACAGGCAAAATACTATAATTGTTATTACTAACTATAGGTATATAAAGTAGGGGATTTAGTTCTGCTATTAACTAAAAACCTTAAACTAAAAAGGCTAAGTAAGAAGCTTACAGTACGCTTTATTGGACCTTTTAGTATAGCCGAACTAGTTAGAAAGTAAGTATACTGGCTATATCTACCTACGTCTTACTGTATCTATCCAGTGTTCTATATTAGCTTACTAGAGCTATATAAATAATATAAGGGCACTACTAGAGACCCTCTACTAGGGCCTATTAAGCTAGATAATAAAGAGGACTAAGAGGACTAGTATAAGGTAGAAGAAGTATATAGAAGAAAGGGATATAACCAGACCCTGCAGTACCTAGTTAAGTGGAAAGGCTAGCTAGAAGAATATAATAAATAGGTCCTAGCGGAGGACATTAATAAGGACATAAAGAAGATATATAATAGTTACTTTACCCTAAGGGGCAAATGGAAAAGAAAGTAGTAAGAGAACTAAAACAATTAAATTATAACTAGGATTACGCCCTACTAGCAAAGCAATAATGGAACAACGGCGGAGCGACAGTAGAATGCTAATAGAAATATAAATACACTACAGCTCTATTAAGTCCCCCCTCTCCTTATTTTCTTCCTTTTCCTCCTCCTTCTCTCCCTTTTTATCCTCCTTCTCTTCCTCCTCCTTATTCTCCTTATCCTCCTTACCCTTATCCTCCTCCTTATCCCTTATAATAGGAGGCATATTGGCCTACAAGCACTATTAGCATACGCTACGGCGGCGAAACACCTGCGTTATAATACGTACTAAAGCACGTATTATGTTAAGGATCCCTTTAAGGGTATAACAGATGGCCTGCAATTCCTGTACTTAGAGTAGGGGAAAGTCTTCGCCCTTTAGGCGCTGGTGGAGACTGTGCTTAACGCCGGCGCGTACTAAGGCCTTAATATCCTTCGTAAAGGATTTCTGGGCGGCAGTAACGCAAGCGTTAAGGTCAGCTATATCCCCACCAGCAACCCGGCGGCGCTTAGCCCTATTAATAAGGGCGAGCAGCTTGTTTAGGCGGCTATAGAAGGCCTTAGGGACCTAGTCTTGTTAGCTATCGGAACATAAACTAATGCATATAGACTTACTACTTGGTATAACTTATTTAGTCGTTGGCAGTAACCGTAATTGTGGTTGGCCTGCTTGCCGTAGGTAGCCCGCCTAGCGGTGGCCACGCGCTTAGTGTAGCGGAGGCAGATAGGTTCCAGCAAAGCTAGGGAAGCGGCTTGTAAGCGGCGTGGGAGCTTAGACGACGTCTAGTAGGATTAGCAACAGCTATAAGTAGGCGTGGAGAATGCTTATAAAAGGCTTACTAGCAGGCAAACCGGTGGCGTAACGCTTGCGATTTATAATTAAGAAGAAATTATAAAGAAGGCGAGTCGCAGGCTAGACAAATTAAAATTAAATAGGAAGGAAAATCTGGTGTCCTACCTTAGGGGGGACTCCTACCTTTATAGGTCTCTATAAGGCCCTAGCGTTCTATTATTCTATTATCCTATTATCTTATTATCCTATTATCTTATTATCCTATTGTCCCATTATCTAATTCACTTAAATTTGGTCGCACACTTTTTATTTAGTAAAGGACAATAATAGCGCTCCTATTGTACAATAGCATCGGCTAAGGACAGCCGCTTAAGAAGGGGGGGGCAATTGTTAGGCCATAGAGACGCACTAGCTGTAACCAGCTTAGCGCAGGCGAGGCGCAGACGAGATACCTATAAAACGTAGTCGCCCCGCATTAGAGAATAGCAGAATTCAGTTCTACAGTTCTACTTCATCAAGAACCAGATACTTATTTACATTCCGTTACTATTGTCACGTTACTATATACCCTAAGGACCTTGGCGTCCTAACAATAGCGCAAGCTATTGGCTATAAGAGCTAAAGTTAAAAGGACTTAAAGGAATTAGAGAGTTAAATAAAGAATAAGATTAACTCTATAAGCTAGATTAAGATATTATAGTAATATATAAATAAAGATTAGTAACAATAATAATAGAGTTAGAGTACTTATTGGTTATTAGCGATAAGGTAGACAAGGAGGCTAGCTAGGGGCGCTTAAACCTTAATAATATAATAGAAGTAGAGACTAAGACCACCATAGAACGCGGTTTAGTAATAGGTATTATAATACCGTTAGATATGGAATCTATTGCTTTATAAGACGGTAGGAGTAATATCTAAAAGTAATTAAGTAAGTAGATAACTGCTAGTGCTAGCTTACTACTTAGTAAAGGTAAAAGGCTATAGAATTAAGATTCTTAAGAAGAGATAAAAGACGCTTAAGATTCTTAAAATAAGATAAGATATACCTAAGGACCTACTATAGAAGAAAACTAATGGGAAAGGGCAGTAACTTAGTTTAAAGGTAAACGAATAAGTATAGGACGTAAGTTTAAGAACTATAAGTTTAGAGAATAAGTAAGAACGTTAGTTCTAGGTAAACGCAGTATTTAGCCTAAAGATTAATAAGTTAATATAGAGGTTAAGAAGTAAGATAACTTTAAGGATCTAGCTATAAGACGTAGAAAATAAGAAACTATAAATAAGTTTAGGCAAAGAATTATTATATAGTAAGAGCAAAAGCTAGATAAGAGATTAGCTACGCTAGGACGTATAAGGGATAAAGTACCTATATAAAAAATCACTAATAGGCCTAGAGTAGGGATACCTAGAGTAAAGTGGTTAAATAAACTAGAATAAGAGGAGGATCTAGGGATTCTAATTAGATTTAAAGAAAGATATACTAAGGGATGTTATAATGTAGCAATAATAAGGTACTTTCTTATAGATAGACTATATATACTAAACCAGTTGTACGGAAAGTGGTATAGGCAACGACATAATAATAAATAGGAAGATTTCTATATATGGCTAGATAAAAAAGTTGTCTAAAACCAACCTATTATAGAAAAATGCATAAGTTATATTAAAGGAGCATTAATTATAATATTAAGGAACCTAAAAGAAGGATCTAGGGACTAGAGAAGCAAATAATAAGTTTTAGTACCTATAAACAAAAGACTAATAGTTAGGTTGGCTAAATAGAGGTTTAAACTTAAGGATAAAGACAAACTAAGAGTTAACCTAAGTTACTTAGCGCACTATATACTATTATGGATAGCTTATATAGATAATACGTGTAATATATATAGAGCACTAAAGGATAAAGTTTAAAAGTACCTAATAAGGATATATTAGGCACCAGATAAAAAAAAGTACAAAAACGCTAAGTATATATATAGATGGCACCTAGTAGAAGTATAGAGTTAAGGGGACCTAATACTTTAACTAGGAAGGTTCCTTATAGAAGAATACCTAAATAGACAATAGTAGTGGAACTGTTCAGAGAACACTTGTCTATGGTATATAGAGGAAAAGAAGTAAACTAAGTATTGGCCTAAGGTGGACTAAGTATAAATAAGATCTAGTAGCTAATAGTTAGAAAAAGTGGAGGCCTATAGGACCAGAGGGAACTAGTAGTAGAGCCTTAGACCCTTAAGGTTAGTACCTAAACCTATAAGTTAAGTAGTAAGATTAATAGTTTAAAGCACTAATAGATAGTAGAGTAATAAGAAACTATATATTACTAGTAGTAGTAGAAAGGATAGGGTTACTATATAGATAAAAGGAACACCTATATCCGCTTATAATAATCTTAGGAGATTAGATAGCCTATAGAGGAGATATTATTAATCTTAAAACAGGACCTATTTAGTTAACTATTAAAGAAAGATAAGTTAAAATGTCTTTTAATATTCTATCATTGGGGAGGGATAAGGTAATTTTAGGAATACCTTAGTTATAGGAGTATAATTTAAGGATTAATTGGGTTACAGGTTAGGTTAATATTAGAGATACTTAATGGTATAAGATGCGATAGTAAACTAAGTTAGTATAGTACTAAGTTAAAGCAACGTATAAAGAGACTAAGTAAGGCTTAAGTTATATACTAAAGAGATACTATAAGTATGGCAAAAGGTTATAGTTACTAGAAAGTAAAAAGCTGTTAGAATATATAGTATGGGACTATAAGATAGAATTAGAGCTAGGAACTAGTCTAAAGTTTTTTCTAATCTACAAGCTTACTAAAACTAAGTTAGTGGCGCTTAAGGAGTTTGTCTAGGAGAACTTATAAAAGGGATATATTAGACTATTATAGTTATTAGTAGGATATCTAGTACTATTTATACTAAAGAAAAACGGAAAACTTAGGATGTATATAGACTATAAACAGTTAAATAGTATTACTAGGAAGGATAGGTATCCTTTACCCTTAATTAGCGAAATCTAAGACAGGATAGGCAACGCAAAAATCTTTATAAAAATAGATTTAAGGTGGGCGTACTATTAAATTAGGATTAAGGAAGGCGATAAATAGAAGGCAGCCTTTAGGTTAAAGAAGGGACTATATAAACTATTAGTTATGCAATTTAGGCTTATAAACGCACTAGCAATATTCTAAAAGCGAATTAATAGTGTATTAGAAGAACACCTTAATAAGTTTGTTATAGTATACCTTAACAACGTTATTATTTACTTAATAACTAAGGAGGAACACGGAGAATATATTAAGTGGGTTTTAAAGAGACTATAAAAAAAACAAATGCTAGTAGTAATTAAGAAATGCGAGTTCTTTACTAGGAAGACTAATTTTATAGGATTTATTATTAAGCTAGGAAAGTTAAGTATGGACCTAAAGAAAGTCGAAGCTATAGTAAGTTAGTAAGAACTAGAGAACATTATGTAGTTAAAATCGTTTCTAGGGGTTTGTAACTACTATAGGAGGTTTATTATATAGTGGTTAAAGAATATAAAGCTATTTATAAGACTAATAAAGAAGGAGGAACTATAGATATAGGGAACTAAATAAAAGAAGTTATTTAAAGAACTTAAGGAGTTGTTTACCTAGGAGCTAATTCTTAAAATCTACTAACCAAAGTTAGAAATGGTTGTGAAAATTAATATATTAGACTTCGCACTAAGAGCATATTTGCTATAGAAGTATTAGAACGCATAGCATCTAGTAGTATACTACAGTTGGAAGATAACATTTACAATAAGGAGTTATTAGGTATAGTTGCAGTATTTAAAAAATAGAGAGCATTCTTATAAGGTATTAAGAAACTATTTATAGTTAAAATGGACTATAAGAACCTTATAGGATTCCTAATAACAAAGGAACTAAACCGAAGATAGGTTAGATAGGTAGAAATGCTTATAGAATATTATTTTAAAATTTAGTATACCAAAGGTATAAACAACGTAAGAGTAGATGCTCTAAGCAGAAAAGCTAAACTATAGAATAATAAGAAGCCGTTAGGGGCTTTACTGTAAAAGGATTAAAATAGAGTGATTAGGTACAATTATTTAAAGATTATAGTAACTAGAAAAAGCTAGGTTTATAAATTACTAAAGAGTAATTAGATATAAAAGATCCTAGAAGCATAAGTAAAGGATCCAGACTTAGAGCAATATAAGAATAAAAAAGTAGTTTATATTCCAAAAACGGTAGTAGAAGAGTTTGTAAAAGAGTTTTATAAAGAAATAACGTAAGGATACAACGGGGCTATAGGCTTAGTGTTAAGACTTTAAGAAGAGTATATTATTTAAGGAATTTAGGGACTAGTGAGATAAGTTATAAAGGAGTGTTTAGATTACTAAAGAAATAAACTAATAAGGTATAAGCTATACGGAGGGCTATAATCTATTAAAATACCAGAAAGACCATAGGAGGTTATATTATAGGACTTTATTATTAAGTTACCAAAGTTAAAAGATCCTATTATAGGATAAGATTATAATATAATTTTTAGTAATAGTAGACAAGCTAACTAAGTAGGGTTACTTTATAGCGTATATAAAAGAAACGTTTATAAAAGATATGGCTAGAATCTATATTAAAGAAATATTTGTAAGATATAGAGCACTAATAAATATTATATTAGATAGAGATTTAAGATTTATAGTAGTATTCTAGGAAGTATTCTTAGCAGAGCAAGGGGTTTAGGTAGTGATATTAACTATATATTACCTATAGATAGATAGATAAACAGAAAGACTAAACTAGACACTAAAATAGTATTTAAGGCACTGTATTAATTACGCATAGAATAATTGGGTATTATTATTACTAGTTATATAGTTTACATATAATATAACACTATAGGAAGGGATAGACACGTTACCTTTTAAGGTAAATTATAGGTATAAGCTAAGGACATTGTTAACACTACAATAAGCAAAGAAAATAAATAGTATAGCTAAAGAAAGAATGGAGATGTTAATAAGTCTTTATAATTACCTTAAAGAAACAGCTAAAACTAGTATAAGAAAGAATAAAAAGATACTATAACGCTAAGAGATCTAAGGGACTAGATCTTAAGGAGGGGGATAAAGTATAGCTACTATATAAAAATTTTAAGAGTTAACAACTAAGTAAGAAGTTAGACCACGTTAGACTAAGACTATTTATAATTAAGGTAAAAATCTTAGAAATTACGTATAGACTTAACTTACTAGAGAAAATAAAGATTTACCCTATATAGTATATCGCAATATTAGAACTAGTATATAGAGGTATTAAGCTACTACTCTATAAAGCAGACACATATAAAGGACAGGAAGAGGATAAATAGCAGGTTTTAAAGATTATTAGTTATAAGGACGTAGATAATAAAACGTAGTATAAAGTAAAGTAGATAGGCTATACTAAGACTACTTAGGAACTACTAAGTAACCTAGAGAATGCTATGGGAAAGGTATAGAAGTATTAAAAGAAAGTAGGTTAGGGAGTATTAAAAAGGGATTACTAAAGGACAAGTTACCTAAGGGGGGCCTAGGAAGAGCAACTACTATATTACTTAGAGTTATTTCCTTCTTTAGAGACGCTACTCTTTTATTACCTAGCTTAGACAAACCCTATTAAATAAGTTTCTACTCCTTAGAATAGACCTTCTTACGGACTTTTTTAAGATAAAGAAGACGAGCATAAGCGTTTTAACGGGCCTTAAGGGCATAACGCTCTTTATTACAAATGCGGGCAAGATAAAGTTTATTATTATACTAAAGCTAATAAATCTCGGCCAATGCCTCCAATAGTTTATTATTAAGCTTTATAGTAGCAAACTAAATATAAGACCCTAAGGGAAATTAATAAGGAAACTTGGCGACTATTAAGGATAATAGAGCGCGTATACTTAGCGTTAGAAATAAAACGAACATTATATAACAATTGCATATTTGCTCGCGTATACTTAGCATAAGAGGATAGTTATTGGTTAATAGGCAATGTAATTACAATATAGACTAGTCCCTCTTTAGTATAACAAGAATAGGAAGGTATAATCTTACCTAGCGATAGTATAACAGCGACGGTACGAGACTAATATTTAGCTAAGGTAGAAGAAGGAGCTTTAGGTATAATAAGTAAGGATATTAACTAAATTAATTAGATGGATATTACACCTCTAGTAAATAACTTAGAGATATTAGGAATCTTTAAGGGCGAAGATAAAGAGGAGGGAGATAGTATTACAGACGCTTTGGGTATAGTGTTATAACTACTAGGAGAAGAGTTAGAGTAAGCTAGTTAGTTAATAGAAGTATAGTCTAAGATAGAACCCATAGAACTATATAACGAGAAATAGTAACTAAGGTTATATAGTGAGCTCTATAAGCTCTATAAGGAATAAGAGGAACGTCTTATATACCTTACGTACCTTACATACCTTATATAGCGAAGGGATTTCTTAGGCGTACGGTTGTGTATTTAAAGGACCATAGTCCCTACCCAGATAGTCCTCTCTTTGTAGTAAATCTTAGAATATAATTAGAGTTAATCTGTTAGGCAACCACTTTACTAGTTATTATTACGTTGTTGACTTCTTATTTACCTACACACCTAGCCTATTAACAAGTTTACTGTAGTACTTACTACAAGGCTCTGTTATAGTAATCTTAGATATATAGTGTTTAGGAACGCATATATAAGCAGCTTACTCTTATAAATAATAACATTTATACTTTTATATGGGCCTTTCTAGCCAGATAAGTCTCTTTAGTAACATATTTAGGAACTATACTAACTCTTTAGCTACTAACTTTCTAATCCCTGCCTAAATGCTAATTTAGAACCTAGGAATAACACTAAGGATAGTAATAAAGATAAACGTTCTCCTTACTAGTCCCCTAGCTATAGTGGTCTATTTAGTTCCCGCCGCTTTAAGAAGAATATTAGTAAGAATGCTAATGCCTCTAGGGATAGGAGTGCTAATAATACTGCTAATAATAACGTTAAGATAGAGGAGGAGGCTCCTATTGCTACTTTTAGTATTTAAGTTATTATCTTATTCTTTCTTTCTTCTTATAGAATAGCTTTATATAGTGCCTCTTTAGTGCCTCTAGGATGCCCTAGTACTAGAAATTAACTTTATACTTTAGGGATGCCTCTACTCTTAGTTTTAGTAATAGTTTATATAAAAGCAGTATACTACTATAATCCCTATATGCGATAAACGAGTGGTGCTCTTATAGGTACTTTATAATTCCTTAAATTTTCTAAATCTTTATTCTATGTCTTTTTGGTCCTCTTTATACTATTAACTCTACTGCGTATCTCTAGTGCTAGACTAAATACTCTCCCTTTATCTTTAGGAAACCCTTCTAAATCCTTAGGGACTCTTCTCCTAGTGCTACTACTTATTTTTAAATAGCGTCTTCTTTAAATAGTATCCCTAGTGGTTTTTATATAGATCCTTATAGCTTTCTTTTATAGGATTTTAGGATCCCTATTATAATAGCAAAACGTTCCCATTTTTAACACCTATGCTTAACTTTATAGTTTTAATTTATAGGGTCTTCCCTATTATCTTATCTATAGTATATCTAGAACCGTTACTAAATCCTAATTTATAGTCTTTAGGAAAGTTTTAATTGCCGTATTATATCTTGGCTAAAGGTACTTCTTAGGTTCCTAACTATTATATGCCTAAAAGTATCCTTTCTAATAAACTAAAAATTTGCATTTCTTCTAACGCCATATTTAGTCTAAAATATCTTTTATATTCCATTCTAGTTCCCTATTAATTTTGCTAAGTAGGGGCGGTTCTACACTATCTCTTCTCCAGTATAACTCTAATAAAAAAATATATAATGTGGGATATATTAGATATAATTTTAGCAATTTTAATTTATAGACTTAATTTCCTTTAGTTTTCCTAACTATTTTAAAGGGTCTGAGCTACTAGTAGTCTAGCTTCTTCTTAATATATTTTATCTAGATATTTTTTATAGATAGTAAGACTTTATCTCCTACTTTAAATTCTTTAGGTATATATTTTTTATTATAGTACCTTTTAAGTTCTTCTCTGCGAATTCTTATTTACTTAATTCTCTTAGACGCTGCTAGTACCTCTCTTTTAGGAATAATATCCTTAATATTCTAGGGGTTATTTGCTTTTACCCCAAATAGTACTTTATAAGGGGTCATTTTTATACTACTATAGATACTTATATTATATATATATTGCGCCAGAGCCAACTATAATAGCTAATTTTCCTATTGATAATTAATATAGCAGTAAAGGTAGTGTTCTAACAACGCGTTTAGATGCTCTATTAGCCCGTCTATTATAGGTAAAAGGCAGTACTTACCTTTTACTGTATTTTTAATAAGAGACAGAATAAAGACTAAAATGCGCTATTAAATACGGTACCTCTATTAGATATAATTCCCCTTAGCGTGCTAAATAAGAGCTACTGCTGTAATTGTTATTATAATAGCAAAGTACCCTAAAAACTTTATATATCTGTTAACGATTACTAGGATAGCGTTAGCAACCTCTTTAGTTTTTATTTTAGTAGGGGGTAAGCCTATTATAAAATCTATTGTTAGTTCTAATATAGGTCCCTATAGAATAGGAAGCATTAATAACTTGCTATATAGGCAATGCCTAGATATCTATACCCTTTAGCACGTATTACATCTTAATATATAGTCCTTAACTTCTTTAGATATTCTATTCCAAAAGTATTTCCTTTAAACGGCCTTAAGGATTCTATTAGTACTATAGTGACCCCTAAGAGGATTATTATGGAAGACCTTAAGAATTTTATCTTAAACTACTTAGTCCTTTAGGATATATATAGCACTCTTAAAGCGTAATAGACTCTTTTAGTCTTGCTGCTATAGCCTTTTAGTAACTCTGGCTAAGTTAGTCTCCACTATATCTTTCTACCTCTCCCTAGTAATAAAGGCGTCCCTCTATTATGCTTAAAGAAGAAGATTTAAAAAGGGTTTATATAGATTGCTTATTTCCGTTTTACCTACCACTATTATAGACCCTAGGCGTAGTATAAGACGTTTTAAACTATTAGTGCTAGTAGATTTTCCTACCGTTATACAGTGTGCCATATTATAGATAGGCATTTTACCTATCCCCTCTAGATCTAGAAACTCGCAGCTAATATACTGTTAAGTTAAAGGTACCGCAATACCTCTAGCATATCCTATAGAATTCTTACTAATTCTAGGGTACGCTAACTTTATAATATCTGCTTAGTCTATAACCTGGTCTATAACTATATCCTACAGCTCTATTATTATAGTATTATTGGGACCTCTACCCTGCCACAAAATTCTATAGTTTTAGGAAAAGACTCTTCTTTCTTTCTAAGCAAATTTTGCAATATAGGAATTATTTCCCATATATTATCCTAGATTCTCTTAGTCTTATAATCTGGACATCTTAATAACCTATTAGCGGGATTTATCTTTCCTAGGCAGTATATAATTTTAAAGTTATACTATAATAGTGCCTCTGCCTATCTGGCTTGTTAACCGCTTAATACCTTTATAGTTATAAAGTATTATAGATTATTGTGGTTTGTAAGGACTTTAATAGGATAATTGCTTTCTATATAATAATATTGCCAGTACTTTATTACTGTAACTATTATAAGTAGCTCTTGGTTATACGTTATATAACGCTATTCTATAGGGGTTATTTTCCTTAACTAAAACACTATAGGATATTATTCTCCGTCCTTTAATTAAGATAAAATTGCCCTTAGGGTGAAGCCGGATATATCTATTTTAAGGTATATATATAGCTCCTAGTAGAAGTTCGCCATCCCTAAGAAAACCTACACTTCTCTAAATATTATAGGGTAGGGCTATTCCCTAATAGTATCCACCTGGCTTTTCTCTATTAATACTCCGTTAACACTAATAATAAAACTTAGAAAATTAATAATAGTAGTATATAACGTATATTTTTTTAGGTTTATATAGAGCTTGTATTCCTACAGTTTTTCTAGTACTATTCTGTTACGGAACCTGATCGCAGGGGCCTCTATAAGAGAGCCCTGTGCTCTTACATACACCTCGCGTATAGCTTACGTCAGCTACGCGTAGGTATATTACCTCCTTATGCCCTCAACCCTTACGATTAATCGCGTAACGTCTTATAGACTCCTCAAATATATACGTCTTATAGCTACTACCCCCGTCCTATAACATTACGTTACGCCTTTTTACTACTAACGCTTAGCCTATAACCAATCCTACGTCTTTGTAATACTGTAGGCGCTGCTAAAAGCAGCGTGCCTATAAATTACCTTACTTTACACTTTTAAGGAACCTATAATAGTAAGACAATATTCCTTATTAGCCACTATATTAAACCTAAAGAATAATCTAATACCTATACTTAACCTATAACGCCAATTAATACTAGGAGAATTTGATTTATTAGCCCTAGCTCTAACCCCTAAGGAGGTAGACACTAACAATATCTTATTTTTTATTAACTATATAACTACGGACAAGTAAGCGGAAGGGCTATTACCTATTAAAATTAAAATATAAGACGCTAAGATATTTGTAAAAATGGTAGTATAAGAACCTAATAAATACTACCGCCTTCTATAGAACTACTACCTAAGGCTTATATAAGCTAAGATGCGTGCTGCCTAAGATTATAATATTATTTAAGACCTATAAGCTTATAAAGCGCTTGCTAATAACACGTGCTAAGAAACTAAAGATAACCTCTATGTGTTTAAACACGACGTCCAAAGTTAAAGAAGACTAAGATTGCACTTATTACTACGGTTACTAAAAAAGAAGGCATAATTAAGTACCTATAATCTTAGCTTAATAAGCATATTTATAATAACGCTAGATACCTCTCTACCGCATATAATACTACCTAAGTCTCTATGCCTCTAGCAATCTTACCTACTTAATGCTTAACAGAGGGTTAGCGCTAAGTAGCTCCACCTAATAGGAACCCCTACTAAAGCAGCAATAATAAAAGCTATAATGATTAAACCTAAGCTACTACCATAGGGTCTAATATATATTACCCTAATCCCCTAATCTTTTAAGGGGACCGCAAGGAATACAGCTACTAGAAGATATAAATCTGTAAGAAACTGACTTAGAGCGCCCACCTTTTTCCTATAGAAGATACTAAGATTAGCTATATTATTAGGTAAATAAAGGGTATATTATTTAATCAACTCTTTGCCTAATAGGAGACCAATAGCCCCTAAAAGTGGTAGTCCTACTAAAAAGTCTTTAATAATCTTAACCTAATATACCGCAACTATAACTTACTAGTCACTAACTAAGCTAAACTATGTGCCCTAAAGATAAGCCCTACTGAATTATTTAATAAGTTCTATATTAAATTCTAGGAACATATTAAAGCCCTTGCCTAAGACGATACCAAAGATTAGGAAGATCTCCTTAAAAAAGTCACTTATTACCTTAGTTACGCAGCCGCTAGCTATAACTACAATAATGTTTATAATATAGTAGCAGCCCTATAGAAGATTAAACAACAACTAAATTAGATTACTACTGCTAACCCTTACCTAAAGACCTCCCTATAGGAAGCCCTCCGGAACCACTAAACCTATACATACTAAGCTACTAATACCTACTACCTTAAATACCGCCGGAGCCTATATTAACCTCTCTATATTAACCTTTTTATAAAAACTCCTAGATAGAGAGCGCGAGCTACTTTAGAAACTAAGACGCTGCTATAGATGCTATTAAAAAGGCCGTTATCGTAATAACCTAAACTGCCTAATAGCTAGGTTTAGTAGCCGCCGCCTAATACCTAACCTAGTACCCTAAATATCAAATATATTACTATATACCACTACCATATAAGATAAAGATGTAGTAATAGCAGTAGAGTTAGATATAGAAATGGAAAACGCCAAGTCCTAGCCCTAAGTTATAGGTTGGGACGCCCTAATAATAAGGGGATCTATATATTGGCCTACTTAATAGATAACTTAGTAAAAATAAATAGACAGAAACAGATAGTTTTGCCTATAATAGGAATTACTGCTAAAAAAACAATATAAAAGCCGTTCTATAATTAATTGCAGAGCTACTAATAAATTTATAGATACCTAATTTATATATACTTATAACCTACCTACCTTACCCCTTACTAAAGCCCGCGCCCTATAATTCGCTAATAGTAGTTATACCGCATAGAAGATTACCTATATAGTATAACTCTACCTAGATATAAATGGACACCAGGAAGAGCTCTAGGCCTATATTATACTACTTACCAACTACCCTATTATCCTTAGAATAAACTAGCTTAAATAATATAACCCCACCATTAACTAGAAAAAGAGAGAAGTAACCTTTAACTCTAAATACTGTAGAGAGACTTGCCTAGGGCATAGCCTAGCCGCCTCTATCTACTCCTTAGGATATTAACCTAAGGAACCCCTTATTACCCTATCTATAACCAACTACTACTATATAAGTACCGCGGCCTTCTACCGCATAGCATATAGGAAAGGCTAGACCGTTGCTGTAGCCTCCTAAGTATAACTATATAAGCTTAATAAAGAATAAAACTATATCCTCTACAGTAATAGGATAGATATAGTTAACCTTCTAAAAAATAATACCCCTATAGAACTCTACGGACTTTTACCTTTAGGCTTTAAGAAGTTTATAAAGCTTAAAAAAAGACTTACTAATAAGGAACTCCGTAAGCTCCTCCCTAAGAGGTGCTATAACTTTATTAATATATACTTACAAAAGAGCGCAGATATACTCCCCCTATATTAACCTAATAACTATACCATTAATATTAAATAAGGAAAAACGTTACCCTATAAGAGACCCTACCTAATATTAAAGGCCGTCGAAATCGGACTCTGCACCTATACGTGGTGACGGCTACGAACCTGGTCTTCGAAGTTCAGATCCAGAGCCAACGCAGAGACGTCGCACAGCGTGCGGACAGGACCTGGTGGTGGTTGTGGGCGTCGAGGGCGGTGGTAAAAATTTTTCGGATGGTGAGATCTTGAAAACCACTACTATTAGCCCTCTACAATACGACGACTACTACACTGTTCTATCCAGGGCACCTATATAATCCAACATGGATAAGCAGTTTTCGATAACATCCCTAAAAACCCCAATGGAAAGCATCGACGACCTCACATTGATGAATAGACAAGCGCGAACGAATAAACGAACGGACGAGCAAATATACGGCCCCTCCTAACCCCCAGGGCGGTCGCCCGCGGAGCATGCGGTCACTCGCCGTACTGCCGTAATACTACTGAAGCCAACAGCCGGATAACCCCGTACGGTTTTCCTTGTCTCCTCTCAACGGAGTGGTGCCCTTAGAGAGGGCCTAGTAACTGGGGCCTAGGCACAAAAGATACCTAGATACACACACACATCCCGCTTGTCTTTTAGTATTAGGATGGTAGAACGGATGAATCCCCCTTACGCCTTTAATAGGCCTTAGGGGGGGGGAGGCAAGGCGTATATGGCAATGGTTAATAAGAGATAGTATACAGGGGGTAGTTAAGATATGGGACACAACTACAAGCATACGGCAATTAATTAGCAAGGCCTAGCTAGGACGTAGTGAACCCTAGCTTTGGATAAGCTAGAGAAGGAAGTAGTGGTTCCCAAGGAGTTCAAAACATCCAAGGAGGAGGACGTAGCTGTAGGCCCGTAGGGCCGCGGCTACGTGCAGGCATGGCAATTCGGGGTTTTTCATCCTACTGAGGTGGCTCATAGGGTTTTTCCTCCCCCAACTGTAGGGTTTTCTTCCTGTAAATTACAAGTTTTCCCCCTATGACGGAGTAGTCTGCGTGGGCCAGATAGGATCCGTATCAGACGTTAATCAAAGAGTTACTACTACTACTAATATTAAAAAACGAACTTTTAGCTATTAAAAAGTATATCGACAAGCACCTTAACAAAGGGTTTATTTATCCTAGTATATCCCTAGTAACCGCCCCTATTCTCCTTGCTAAGAAGCTAAGAGAAGGTATTTAATTCTATATTAACTATAGAGGACTTAATGCTACTATAATTAAGAACTAATACCCCGTACCGCTTATATATAAGACTCTTAAGCGGCTTAGACAAGCCAAAATCTATACCAAGCTTAATATTATTGCCGCCTTTAACCGCCTCTAAATACGGGAAGGTGATAAATGGAAAACCGTATTTGCATTATACTTTAGCTAATTTAAATATACCATTATACCCTTTAGCGTATATAACAGCCCAGGCAGCTTCTAAAACTATATTAATAATACTTTATAGGACTACCTTAACAACTTCTGCTCTGCGTACCTGGACGATATACTTATTTATAGTAATAACCCTTTTAAATATACCAAGCACATTTAAAAGGTCCTATAGCGCCTTAGGGACACAGGACTTTATATTAATTTAAAGAAGTGTAAATTCTTAGTTACAGAAGTAAAATATCTTAAACTAATTGTTACTACTAAGGGTGTTCATATAGACCCTAAGAAGGTACGCATAATTACTAAATAGCAAACCCCTAACTGTATTAAGAACGTATAAGCCTTTTTTAGCTTCGCCAACTTCTATTAAAAATTTATATACAACTTCTTGGGTGTTATAGCATGTAAGGGCGCGAAGAGGCTTCAAGGAAGATTTAAAGGAACAATATAAATTCTATCTAAATCTAAGGGTATATAGCTCTTGCAGAGAACAAGACGTTGCGTAAAGAAGAGAAAGAAATATAGGAAACTTATAACTAAATATTCGGGGTCTTGGCAGCAGACGCGTAGGCACGAGCCCACGCGGATTTCAACAAGTTTCAACCAAATTCTATTACATTAGTGGAATTTGGTGGAATTTAATCAAGTTAGCGGAACTTAGTAGAAAACAGTAGATTACAGCGGATAATCGCGGATAGTTATAGACAGTTATAGACAGTTACAAACAGTTTATAAACAGTTTTATATAGTTATCTATTAAGTGTTTCACTAAGACATTCCTACTATAACTAGGCTAGTCCCGTTATAGTACCCCCCCTTTTTAGCCAAAGGTCCAAAACAATTCAATTTAGTTAAAAATTCATAACTTATTACGTTATAAGTGTTATAACGTATTTTAAGTTCTTTTTAATTTTAAGTTTCCTGCTATTGTGTTTTATGTCTTTATATTAGGTGGCAGTTGTTTACCTTTATATTATGTCCATTCAGCCAAAGCAGGCCGCGAAGGATGGTCCTTATAGAACTCTTTTACTAAGGCAGGCGCGTCGGCCTTAATCTAGTCATAGGTTTCCTAGGTTCGTGTTTTATATCCTTCCCACTTAATAAGAAGTTTAAATTATTTAGATTATAGTTTCCATCGCATATTATTAATTAAGTTAATAAAATAAGAACCATTACCATTATTAACAATTATAGGAGGTGGCAGCGGTACTTCACGAGTTATAGGATTATCTTTTAAAGGTTGCAATAAGCTTACATAAAACATTAGGTGTATTTTTATCTCAGTCAGCAGTTTAAGCTTATAGGTATATAGGCTCAGTTTCTTCTTAATTTAATATAGGCCTGTAAACTTCTAATTAAGTTTCTTTAAGGGCCGTTAAGTCTTCAGGTTTTATATATTTAGGTAGGCTATATCACCTTCCTTAAAGTCCTATACAGGAGCTTGTCCTTTATTCGCATACCATTCCTATAACATTTAAGCGTATGTTAATTCACTTTATAATAGTTCCATTAACTGCTTTATTTAATTAGCAAAGTTATATGTATTAATTAACTAAATCCGTTTAATTATAGGTCCTATTATGTTAATTTTAGGTTATAGTTTAAATCTAAGTTAAGGGTCTTATCCGTAGGTTGTATAGAACAGCGTTACGCCTATTAATACATTTATTGTATTATTCGCAGTAAACTTAGCTAAAGGCAGCCATTTTTCCCAGTCGTCTTGCAGGTAGGAGTAGTATATTTATAAATATTGTTCTATAATCACGTTTACGATTTTGGTTTAGCCATCTATCTCTAGATAAAATGCAGTTAAGAGTTATATTTAAATACTTAATTATTTACATAAAGCTTACTAGAAGTCTAAAACGAACTGGCTTCCGCGGTTAGATACTATCGTATTAAAAAGTCTGTGTAGCTTAAAGACGTGCTTAACAAAACATTTAGCTACTAATATCGCATTAATTAAGTCCATAGGAATTATATGTTGCATTTTTATAAGGCGGTTAATAACTACCATAATATTTATAAACCCATTACTATTAGGCAAGTTGACTATAAAGTTAATTAAAATATCGCGCCATCTTTATATCGGAATTGGTAGCGGTTAAAAGTACTCCTTACTTTTTTACATAAGAGGTCTTTCCACGCACGTATATCCTGTATACTTAAACATATTTTCGTACGTAGTCGTACATCATAGGCCAGTAGTATACTTGTTAAACAATTTCATAAGTTTTCGCACGGCCAGGGTGCCCTGCTACAGGGGAGTTATATACAAATTTGAGTATCTTAAATCGTAAGGGTTTAGAATTCGGAACTACCATCTTCTATTAGTAGTATAATTAGTCATTTCAAATTTTGTATTTAGTAAATATAATATCCTTATGCTATTATTTTCCTGTTTAAATCGCTTTTATTATATCTATTATCCATGTGTTGTTCTTGTATTTATATTCCATTAGCTCATTAATTTCTATTTCCTATTTATTAACTTCTAATTCATTTCTATTAAGTTCCATATCTAGGAATATAGGACGTAGTTTTTTAAAACGTTTAAAAGGCAATAAGATCCGTAATTAATTTATAATCCGTTTATCTATAACATTTACAGGTAGGTCCTATAATCGTTATATTAATGCGTTAGGCTTCTAATTAAGTTTGCCCAATTAGTACATAATCTTAAAGTTAAATTATAAGAGGTATTTGGCCCAACAAATTTGGCGCTGCATTAATTGCTTTATAGTTATAAAGTACTATAGGTTCTTATAGTCCTGTATAATTACAGCACCTGTCGTACCAACCGCGTGCTTACGCGTTCGGTACGCCGAGTACGCGTTTACGCGTTTGGTGCACTAACCACCCACTTACGCGTCTGGTGCACTTCTGAAGCACTGACCAATTAGGGGGGAGGCGCATCAGTATATAGACTACGTAGTCTGCTTCATATAATCGACAGTCACCACCATCCCAAAGAGCATACAATACTATACGTATTTCGTGCCCCGGGATACGACTCACTCGTGCTATTAAGTTAGTACAAACAAGTCCGTTAATATACGTATTAGGAATAACGATTCTTTAAGCTTAGAACGCCATTGTTTAAAACATCTAATAATTGCAAGTAGTTCCTTATTATATATCTTATAGTTTAATTTAGCAGGGGCGAGTTTCCAGAAGAGAAAGGCTACTAGACATAGCTCACCATCCTTATTGTATTGTAACAACACTCCCCCTAGCATATAATCAGACGAGTCTGTTTCCACAATGCATTTAAGGTTAAGGTTAAAGTAGACAAGAATCAGAGCAGTTATAAAATAATGCTTTAGGTCGTTAAAAGCTTATTCATATTTAGTAGTCTATTTAAATTTTATATTCTTTTTTATTAGGTTTACTAACAGCTAAGCAGTTTCTAAGAAGTAGTTAATAAATCGTTAAAAGAAATTTGCAAATCCTAGAAATCCTTAAATGTCTTATACGTTGCTAGGGCTTTCCTAGTTTATAATTGCGGTGACTTTCTTAGGGTCCATTTTAATTCTATTATAGGATATTATTAAGCCTAAGTATATAACCTTAGACGCGTGGAACTTGCATTTCTTAATATTATATTATAGGCCCGCATCTTGTAGGCGTTTAAGGACCATTCTAACGTGTTTCTAATATTTAGAAAGCAAGGACGAGTAAATTAAGATATTATTAATATACACGGTAACAAATATATTAAGGAATTCATAAAGCGTATTATTAATATATTACTAAAATATACCGGGACCATTCTTTACGCCAAATGGCATTATTAGGTATTTAAAGAGTCCCCATTATATACAAAAAGCTATATACTTCTCATCTCCTTCTTATATACGGATTTTATTAAAGGCTGCAACTATATCAAGCTTCGTAAAGTACCGTGCCTTCGCTAAATAGTTAAGCGTCTCTTAAATTAAAGGAATTGGATATCGGTTTTAAATCGTAATTACATTTAGAGCTTAATAATTAATAATTATTCATTGCTTAACGTCCGATTCAGATCCCTATTGGGCCCACGCGGACTACTCCTTATTTACATGTGGGGAGAAAACTCTATTTGAGAAAATGAGAAAACCCTGTGATCCATCTCCCCGCCTTTTGGGACTCGTATGCAGGGCGCCTGCGAGTTACCTGTGGTGCTCTACTACCTTACTTTATGACCTCCTTGGGAACCACTGCTGCCGTAACAAGCCTACGGACGCGCTAGTATCGCAGACTTAACTCTACTACTGTAGAGTCATCAAGGGGCGCCTGGTACTCGCCCCTTTGCCTTCCATTAGAGCTTAATAATTAATACAGAATCTTAAGCCTCCTCCTAGCTTTTTAATAAATAGTACGGGTAAGGTAAATAGAGATTAACTAGGGCGAATAAATCCTGTTTCTAGATGCTTATTAAGGTATTATTATATTACAAGCAATTCTTCCCGTGATATACCATATAGCGGACTGAACTTTGGTGTTATACCCAGCTCAAGTTCTATCTTAAAATCGTACTTATCTTGGTGCGGGGCTAGTTGGTCTACAAATCGTCTTTTAAACTCATTAATTAGGTCGTGGTACTCTTTAGGTATAAGAGGTTAAGGATTAATATACTATTTTGGTTCTAGTGCTTTCTTAATATCTTCTATAGTTATAGTAAAGATTTTATAATCTCGTCTTTTTGCTAATAAAATAAAGGGTGCGGCTTATATTATCCAAATTTTAAGAGGTTTTAACAAAACATCTTTATATTCTTTATCATAATTAGCAGTTATAGATTTATCGTATTAGCTTAAGGTTTATAGTAAAAGTAATTTATATTATATTAAATTCAAATAGTTATATAACGTATTTGATCACCGAGACCGCCAGATCACCGAGACCGCCAAAAATGCTTGGCACTACCAACTTAATCTACGTAATCGTCATTATCGCTACAGGAAGTATCTGAAAATATATACTGCGTACTCGCAATAGACTTGGGAGAAGACTCTCTATCTAACTAACACGTTCGCGCGTTGTGCCCAGTCTCGCCGCACTTCCTACAGCGACGTTGAGTCGTCGGCGCCTGATCCTGACCATTACCACCACCACCTCTCCGAGGCTTCTTGACCGTTATAGACGCTTCAGCAGCTACTTGATTAGCTGTCGCACTAAACTCCAAGGTGCCACCTGTCTGGAGACGCTTCCGTTTACGCCCTTTTCGCTTAGTTATTACTGCTAATTGCGCTTTAAGCTTAGCAATGCGGGCAGTCTTCAGCTTGTTCTTATGCACTATTTTTTAAGTACCCTTAACTAACTATATAAAACCAGACTAAGCCGTTCCTGGTGATCTAGTAAAAGAGTCGCTTACTAGCTTTAACTGCGATCTTAATTTAAGCGTATTGCTTGGAGTTTTTGACTACTACGGCGTCTCTGGTAGTAGGGGTCCTGGTAGGGTACGCAACCATACTTTAAGACGGTTGAGTACTGTCTGCGCGTTAAGTGGAACAATCCCTGACGCTTTAAATGCCTTTTAATAGTTCTCTGTTGTAAATACATTAAAAAACGCGTCTTTAAAGGCTGGTAAGAAGCCTTTCTTATTAATATAGAAGACTTAGTGGCGCGCCAAGTCCTAAACGCGTTAGGAGTACTTTAGCTTTAATGGCGCGAAGCAGACTATGTCTAAAGGCTATAATATATGTGACAAATGGGTAGGCATATAGAGCCTAAGGATCTTATTTTCAAGGCAGTAGTCCTTAAAAAGCTGCGACTGGTAGCTCTCGTGACCGTTAAGAATAAGTAACCGGTACCCCCCTATCTAACGCGATCTTGTATACGCGTCAAAGTGCTTTAACCACGCGACTCCAAGCTCATTGTTAGTCCAGCCGTTTTTAGAGACAGAGATTTTCTAATTATATAGTATCCTAGCTTCTTTATACCACGCAGAGATATAGACGCGCCCTTTATAGATAATAAACGGTGGGATCGCGTACCCTGCGGCGTAGATACTCTAGATAATGGTAACCCACTCTTAATCGCCTAGTTAGATAAGCTCTGGCCAAGCACGTCTCTTAGCGCCAGTAACCACTTTTATAGACCTAATAACGCCCATCTAGAAGCTAGTCTTATTAAAGTTGTGTATATCATCGTCAGAAACGCCATACTTGACTTTAGTCTCCTCTATAAGCTTAAACCACGCGCTAATAATCTCTGGATCTTCCTATAGTATCCTCTAACAATCCTTTGCTCAATTAAATGCTATCTTAAGTTTATCTAAACGCGTTATAAATCTATCCACCTACTTCTTGCCCACTGGCTCTCTACCCCGCGCAGCTAATAGTTTGTCTGCCATATTAATAACCTTGCACTTTTGGGGCAGAAATCCTCGTTGATCTAGGTTAAGGATGTATTGGACAATCATCTGCTCTTCGGTTAAGGTAAGCTTTCAGCCATTAGCTGGAGTTTTGAGTTAAAAGGTAATTCCTTGGTCGCGATTAGATAGCTGTTGGTAATTAACGTTATAGGCTGCAGCAGCGCGTCAATAGCTTCGAAATTAGCCAGCATAGTAGGCTTAAAGGGCAAGCTGGACTCTACCTTCTTGTTGGAGTAATATTATGTGAGATAGTTATGACATGTCGTGATATAGGCAATGTGGTCGTGCCAAGAAATTTTTGGCGGTCTTGGTGATCTGGCGGTCTCGGTGATCAAATACGTTATATATTTATAGGGCAAATGGTTTTTCAAGTAATAGCTTTAGCAGTAAGTTATATAGAACTTTAGTGTTTCTTTAACCTAGCTAATTAAAGGGTTATATTATTTTAGCCATCCATATCCAAGTATAACTTTGTATTACTTTAAGCGTGTTACAAACAGGGAGATATATTTAAGGTGTTTACCCATCCACATTTTTACTAGGGCGTAGTGTGTTATTTTGCTATATATTAAGGGTTTACCATTAAAGCCTTATAGGCCTTAGGGCTCGTCAAGTTTCTTTAAATTTAGGCGTTAAGTTTTTGTATAGTTTATATTAATGAAGCCTATGCTAGTAGCTCCACTATCTATAAGGATTTATACTTCCTTCTATTTTCTAAGTATTTAAATTTCGCCAAGTACATTAAGGGAGTCGTGTTGTGTATTAGCACTAGAAGAGCCTAGATACTTATACTTTTCCACTTTTTATTTTAAGGCGCGACTTGGCCCTAGAACAATTCGTTTTCCAAGTTAGTTAAAGGTGATATACTTTATAACAACTAGGTATAATTTATAGGACAAGTACAAGTTAAGGAGTAAGTATAGCTTAAAGAGCAAGTGCAATTTAAGGAGTAGGAGGAACTACAGCAGACTTTTTTAAAAGGGTAAGTTTAGTAATTCCTTTAGATATATCCTTTTCTACTATATCCAAAGCATTCTCTATTTGCGGCTTAAGTTCTTTGTTTATTAGTTCCTAAGGGTGTGTAGAATCAAGTGGCGTCAAGGTCTATAGGGTCATACATAGGTTTCAGAGAAGGGTCGCGTTTTGGGGTATATATTAGTTTCGTAGAGTCTTAAACACAAGGTATAGTTGGCTTCAGAAAATAAGTCTATTTGTTATATTAAAGGTCCTCATTAATTCGTTAACATATTATAGCAAATTTAGGTAGGTCCTTTAGCAGTTCCCTACCTACTAACTATGCTCTAATTTCATCCGAAATAGCTCATTAAAGAGCAGCAACTTTAGCAGCTTTATTCTAATCCAGTTCGCCAATAAGGCCTAAAAATTCCAAAAAGAAGCTAGTAAATTCTCGGTTCCGTTATTATAGGTTTTTAAGTTTAGTAACAGTAGTATATTTGCGGCTAGCGTCATCATACGTTCGTTCTAATAGAGAGATAAAGGTTTCAAAATTAATAAAGGTGCCGTTATAAAAGAATAGGTCTATAGTTCGTGCAGCATCTTTATTTAAACAAGACATTCCATAGCTAATCTTACTAGCTTTAGTAGGGTATTGGTTATAGTTCATTAAAAGTTTAAGATGGAGCTTAGTTATAAAGGGGCGCAGGTTATTTTAATTTCTATTAAATATTAGAGGGTTAGGAAGCTTTTCTAATTTCATAATAGGTACTAGGTTTGTTATAGGTATAGGTTAAGCTACTATTACTAGTTTAAGGTTTATATTTAATAGGCTAGGTTCGCATATAGTTATCTTAATCTTATTTATAGGTATTGCTGTTAGGGTTTCTAATGCAAGTACTTTAGCGTCGTAGAGTTCTTTATATATTACTTTAATTAATTGCTAATGCTGGGCTTCTAGTATAGCTCATTGCTAGGCCAAGGCATCTATAAAGGACTATTATATTATAGTCATTTGTTCCCTAACTAGGGCCATAATAGTTAACATAGTGGATTTGAGTTCGTTTACCATTTTAAGGGTAGTGGTATAGACGCAACATAATATAAGGGCGCAAAGAGGCTTCAAGGAAGATTTAAAGGAACAATATAAATTCTATCTAAATCTAAGGGTATATAGCTCTTACAGAGAACAAGACGTTACGTAAAGAAGAGAAAGGAATATAGGAAACTTATAACTAAATATTTAGGGTCTTAGCAGCAGACGCGTAGGCACAAGCCCACACGGATTTTGACAAGTTTCAACCAAATTCCATTATATTAGTGGAATTTGGTAGAATTCGATTGAGTCAGCGGAACTTAGTAGAAAACAGTGGATTACAGCGGACAATTACGGACAGTTATAGATAGTTACAGACAGTTACAAACAGTTTATAAACAGTTTTATACAGTCATCTATCGAGTGTTTCACCGAGACATTCCTACTATAACTGGGCTAGTCCCGTTACATAGCACTACTTACAGCAATAATATAAATAAAGGGCCTTTCTGTAAAAGGAAGAAAAATATATCTATGTTTTATCTAGACGCCTAAATATAAGAAGGCATTCTAAGACCTTAAAGATGCTTTTACTAAAGCACCTATTTTAGCTCATTTTATACTAGGACAACAACTCTACTTTAAGACTAACTCCTCAGACTATGTTAACGCAGGCGTCCTTTCCTAGATAGGTAATAACAGCCTCCTCTACCTAGTTACATTCTATTTATCTAAGCTTATACTATAAGAGTGTAATTATAAGATCTATAATAAGGAAATTCTTATAATTATATAAGTGTTTAAGGAATTTTAACCGGAACTCTCCTTAGTAGAACCTAACTAGCCAGCTAAAGTCCTTACAAATTATCGCAACCTTAAATACTTTATAACTATAAAGTAGCTAAACTAACGCTAAGTATACTAGAACAAGTTCCTCTTTAGTTTTAACTTTAAAATTGTATATAGGCTAGGAGTATAAGGTACTAAGCCTAATAGCCTAATATGCCGCTTATAAGACCCTCCTTAGTTAAAAGATAACCCCTATAACTAGTTCTAATAACAAATAATCCTAAAGGCACGAAATTTAGCCCTAGATATGCTACCTATAATAGAACTAACTATACCCCAGCTTTATACCATAGAACTAGGGTTACCCCCTAAAATTAATAAACTTATTACCGCAGTATATAACATCTCTATTAACCTATTACTATATTAACTTATTGCCGCAAAGACTGTTAGCACCTATATACTACCTACCAACCTCTAAAGCTTAGGCTAGATTAATATAGCAGCCTTAAAAATAAAAGAGAATAGGCTATCTATTATAGAGGCTGTCTATTTATCCCCAATTTAGAAGACCTATAACGGTAACTAATCCAAATGGCCTATAACTTCTGGTTAAGCGGCTACCTAGGCAAAGGAGGAACCTATAAGCTTCTTAGCTAATACTACTTCTAGCCCAAAATAATAAACTTAGTTAAACGTTTTATAAGTGCCTGCTACGGCTATAAACGCGCTAAAGCCTTTTACACAAAGTACTAAGGACTACTATACCCTCTACTAGTACCTATATAACAATGGGCAGATATCGCCATAGACTTTATTATTAACCTACTACCCTATAAATAACATAGCCGTACCTATAAGAATATCCTTATAATAATATACCGACTTATAAAAGAGCGCCACTATATCCCAATCAAAGGTATAGCTATTAGCGACGTTACTAACGCCTTTCTTTATAAAGTCTACTAATTATATAGGCTACCTAACTTAATTATGTCTAACTAAGGTATATAGTTTAACTCTAATATATAGAGACAAATCTGTTAACGCCTTAGCATCTCTATTAAAATGTCTATATTCTTCTACTATAAAACTACTGGGCAACCGGAAAACGCTAATGCTAGTATAAAAGCGTACCTATAACAGGTAGTCGCCTATAGTTAAGATAACTAGGTAGATTACCTTCTACTAGGTAAATTTACAGCAAATAACTATGTCTTAACCACTATAGGACTTACCCCGTTCTATGCAAATAAGGGTTATTACCCCTCATCCAGTATAGAGATACTAAAACCTATTAATAAGAAACTGTTATATAGAAAACGCCTTAAGATGCTACTTGCCAACTAGTATGCAGACCATATAAAAAATCTACTTAACTACTGCAAGGGAGAAATGGCCTAGGCTTAAGCAAAGCAGGCCTACTATCACGGCTCTGGCAGAAAACAGCAGAACTTGGTTAGCAGAACTTGGTAGAACTTAAGGTTACGTGACTAGAGGACCGCATAAAAGAACCCTATTTCGACCGGCGCTGCTCTTCTTCCCCTTTCCTTTCTCTAGCTTTAGATCCTCGTTTATAGACAATCCAATCATACAGGCTTGCATGCGTCCTTCTTACTGTGCTCATACCTTAATTAACTGAGTCGCTAACATTATCTAAAGCTTATACTACTCTTTCTTCCTAAGAAGGAACTTAAATATATCCATAAGGCCACAAATAGGACAAGGACATAGAACAGGAACCTAAGGACATTACCAGGACCACAAGGATAGAATAGAGCCCTAAGAACAAAACACGCACGGACCAGAACCCCTAGGAAATAAACAAACACCAGAAATTACCTAATACCCCTACCACTATGCCAAGAAACACAGCAGCTAGCAAAGCCGCTGCAGGACCTGCAAATACCTCTAATAGTAAAACAGTCCCCATCTTAACCCCCTAGGAAGAGCTTATAGCAGCTAATGCCAAAATTAAACGGCTTTAAGAGCTGCTTAAGACCAGAGACACCCCTATACCTAGTAAGGAATTATTAGACACCTAGAGACTTGCTATAGTCCTTAAGGCCCTAGCCCAATATATAGCATTAGTATTATTACGGACCGCGAAGGTTGCGGACCCCCTATTATTTACAGACGGAACTAACCCTATATTTAATAATTAGAAGCTCTAACTGCAAGACAAGCTTAAAGTTAATATAGACCACTTCCTTACTACCTGAGCTAAAATAGCCTATATCTTTAGCCGTACTGATAGGAATACATAGAAGCATCTACGTCCGCAATATACCTAGGACTTAGCAGACCCCTTCCTCTCTAAAGAAGAGATAATTAACTACCTATCTTCTATTTATAAGGACCCCTTTAAGATACAGAACGCCCGCCTTAATTATAAAGCCCTTAATATAAAAACAACAGAGACCTTCTTGGTCTTCTAGACCTACTTTCTATACCTAGCCAGACAGGCTTAAATCCCCTAGGAAGATCTAATACCAGACCTCTTTAATAAGCTTACCCTAGACCTATAGCGCGCCATACTACCGGTTTATACTATAGTATAGACGCTAAAGGAACTTACGGACCAGTGCCTAGCTATTAACTAGGGCCTCTGCCAAATTAAGGCATATGCCAAGCAGTATAAGACTAGAAGCTCTGCTAACTAGAATATAAGTACTATAAAAACAGGCCACAGCGCCCTAGTAAGATCTACAACCCCTATAGTACCAACTATACCGCCTGCCGTTAACCTAGCGGCTAGCCATGCAGTTAGCCCTACTATAGGTCTGGCGCATACTTAACCTATATACAGCAACCCCTATAGACAGGCCCTTAGCAATTAAGAAGCCTGCTTCTTATACAGCCAGAAGGACTACTTTACTAAGGACTACCTAACAAAAGTAAAAATAGATAAGGTTCTGTTAATATAGAAGGATAGTACAGAGTTAGAAAAAGAGAAACCCTAAAGCAAGACTCCTCTCTAGGGTTAAAAGGGATTAATATATTATATATTAATCTGGGTTAGCTAGTTAGTAAAAAAAGCTACACTATCCCTTATTATAACGGTGCTAGGGCACCATCCCCTGCAGCTGGCTTGGCGCAATATCCGGAGTCCACCCGTAGCATGTATATTACCCCCTAGAGCCTCCTTTCCTCTTCTTCTTCTCCTTAGCTTAGTATTCTTATATGGTAGCAATCTACAAGCTTCGGTTCAGAAGCATTTATACGAGCCCGTCACACTTATACTTTATTCCATAATAAATATTAAGTTTTAACCTCTACTTTAGCTAACTCTAAAGCAAATACCTTTACCTTAATAGATACCCAGTATACTATAAAGCTGGCTAACTTTTTAAATATACCCCTTAAAGAACTGCCTAAACCAATTCCTATTTATGGGTATAATAGACAGATAGGGCCACCCATTACAACTATTATACGGATTTACCTTTGCGTAGACAGACAAAGGTAGTATAACATCCCCTTTCTTATTACGGACCTAGGAAGCTACAACATAATCTTAAAAAGAAAATAGCTAGCCTATTTGGGCTTATAGCTTAATATACAAAATAGACGGCTTATTTAGCCCAAAACTATACCCCCAATACCTTCCTTTATAAAAGAAATCAGTATTATAATAGAGAACCTTATTTGGCTATAGATAAACACTATTTACTAGGCTAATGCTATATATAGGGACTAGGCTTTTAAAAAAGACGTATAGCTTAACCTATAACGGATCCGTATACTACGCCGCCCCTAGACCACCTATATTATGCCACCCGCACTAAAAATTAAAAAAGTTAGTAAAAAGCTAGCTAGGCTCCCCGTAGGGAACTTAGGCCCTATATAGCTACAAAGAATAGCAAGGAGCATTAGATGCTATACTAAACATATAGACTAAAAGGATAACTTATAGAAAATAGAACGCGAGCTAAAAAAGATTATAAATATAATGGAGCCTTATAGTAGGTACTACGGTGGACTCGTTAATAGGCTAGGTGTGTAGGTAAACAAGAAGTCAACAACATAATAATAACTAGTGGAGTAGTTGCCTAATAGATTAACTCTAATTATATTCTAAGATTCACTACAAAGAGAGAACTATCTGGGTAGGGACTGTGGTCCTTTAAATACACAACCATACGCTTAAGAAATCCCTTCGCTATATAAGGTACGTAAGATATATAAGGTATATAAGACGTTCTTTATAGTCCTTATAGAGCTTATGGAGCTTGTTATATAACCTTAGTTACCACTCCTTGTTATATAGTTCCACGGGTTCTATCCTAGACCGTACTCTTATTAACTAACTAGCTTCTTCTATCTCTTCTCTAAGTAGCCGTAATATTATACTTAAAGCGTCCGTAATACTATCTCCCTCCTCTTTATCTTCGTCCTTAAAGATTTCTAACATCTCTAAGTTATCCACTAGAAGTATAATATCCGTTTAATTAATTTGGTTAATATCCTTACTTATTATACCTAAAGCTCCTTCTTCTACCTCAGCTAAATATCAGTCTTATACTATAACGGTTATACTATTACTAGGTAAGATTATACCTTTCTATTCTTATTATACCAGAGAGGGGTTAGTCTATATTATAATTGTATTGCCTATTAACTAACAACTATTCTCTTATGCTAAGTATACGCGAGCGAATATGCAACTGTTATATAATGTTTGTGCCGTTTCTAACGCTAAGTATACGCGTTTTATTACTCTTAGTAACCTCTTAGTTCCCTTTTTAATCTCCCTTAGGGTTTTATATTTAATCTACTGTTATAAAGCTTAATAATAAACTATTAAAGGCGTTGGCCAAGATTTACTAGCTTTAGCATAATAACAAACTTCATCTTACTTATATTTGTGATAAGGAGTGTTGTGCCCTTAAGGCCCGTTAAAACGCTTATACTCGTTTTCTTTGCCTTAAGAAAGTTTATAAGAAGGTCTATTTTAAGGAGTAGAAACTTGTGGAACAGGGTTTATCTAAGCTAGGTAATAAGAAAGTAGTGTCTTTAAAAAAGGAAACAACTCTAAGTAATATAGTAGTTACTCTTCCTAGGTCCCCCTTAGGTAACTTATTCTTTAGCAATCTTTTTTTAATACTTCCTAACCTACTTTTTTTTAATACTCCCGTACCTTTCCTATAGTATTCTTTAGGTTGCTTAGTAGTTCCTAGGTAGTCTTAGTATAGCCTATCTACTTTACTTTATACCACGTTTTATTATCTACGTCCTTATAACCAATAATCTTTAAAATCTGCTATTTATCTTCCTCTTGTCCTCTATATATATATACCTTATAGACTGGTGGCTTACTATTCCCGTGCACTGGCTTTAGTATTGCAATATACCCTATAGGGTAGATTCTTATTTTCTCTAATAAGTTAAGTCTGTATGTGACTTCTAAGATTTTTACTTTAACCTTAAACGGTCCTAGTTTAACATAATCCAATTTCTTACTTGGTTGTTAACTCTTAAAACTTTTATATAGTAGCCACACTTTATCCCCCTCCTTAAGATCTGGTCCGTTAGACCTCCTAGCGTTATAGTACTTTTTTATTCTTTCTTATACTAGTTTAGCTGTTTCCTTAAGGTGGTTATAAAGACTTATTAACGTCTCTATTCTTTCTTTAGCTATACTGCTTATTTTCTTTACTTATTATAGTATTAATAACGTTCTTGGCTTATACCCGTAATTTGCCTTAAAAGGTAATATGCCTATCCCTTCCTACGGTGTTATATTATATATAAACTATATAACTGGTAACAATAATACCTAATTATTTTATGCGTAATTAATATAATGCCTTAAATACTATTCTAGTATCTAGTTTAGTTTTTCTATTTATCTATCTATCTATAGGTAATATGTAGTTGATATTACTGCTTAAACCCCTTATTCTACTAAGAATACTTCCTAAAATACTACTACGAATCTTAGATCTCTATCTAATATAATCTTTGTTAATGCTCTATATCTTACAAATACTTCTTTTATATAGATTCTAGCCATATCTTCTATGGATATTTCTTTTATATACGCTATAAAGTAACCCTACTTAGTTAACTTGTCTACTATTACTAAGATTACGTTATAATCTTATCTAGTAATAGGATCCTTTAACTTTAGTAACTTTATAATAAAGTCCTATAATATAACTTCCCACGGTCTTTCTGGTATTTTAATAGGTTGTAGCCCTCCATATAGCTTATACCTTATTAGTTTATTTCTTTAGCAATCTAGATACCCCCTTATAACTTATATTACTAGTCCCCAGATTCCTTAAATAATGTACTCCTCTTAAAATCTTAACACTAAGCCTATAGCCCTATTGTGTCCTTATATTATTCCTTTATAAAATTCCTTTATAAATTCTTCTGCTATTGCCTTTAGAATATAGGTTACTTCCCTATTATTATACCGTTCCAATTCTAGATTCTCTACCTATGCTTCTTAGATCTTTTATATCCAATTACTCTTTAGTGATTTATAAACCTAACTTTCCTTAGTTGCTGTAATTCTTAGATAGTTATACCTAATTGCTTTATCTAGATCCTTTCGCAGTAAAGCTCCTAACGGCTTTTTATTATTCTATAGTTTGGTCTTTTTACTTAGAGCATCTACTTGTGTATTGTCTATACCCTTAGTATACTAAATCTTAAAATAATATTCTATAAGCATTTACGCCTATCTAACCTATCTTTAGTTTAGTTCCTTTGTTATTAGGAACCCTATAAGGTTCTTATAATCCGTTTTAACTATAAATGGTTTCTCTATACCTTATAAGAATGCTCTCTATTCTTTAAGTGCTGTAACTATACCTAGCAACTCCTTGTTGTAAATATTGTAGTTTAACTCTAGTAGTGTTATCTTCTAACTATAGTATGCTACTGGATGCTATATGTCCTAATGTTTCTATAGCAAATATGCTCCTAGTGCGAAGTCTAATATATCTATTTCTATAACCGTTTCTAGCTTTGGTTAGTAGATCTTAAGAATTAGTTCCTAGGTAAACAACTCCTTATGTTCCCTATATCTATAGTTTCTCTTTCTTTATTAGTCTTATAAATAGTTCTATATTCTTTAACCACTGTGTAATAAACCTCTTATAGTAATTACAAACCCCTAAAAACGATTTTAACTATATAACATTCTCTGGTTCTATAACGGTGCTAGAGCGCGTTACCTGCTACTTTCTGGGCATTCTGCCAAATTCTACCAAATTCTGCCGATACTACTTGTAGAGCCAACTAATTAGGATTTTCCATCCCCGGGATGGAAAATCGCTATTAGCTCACTTACTACTAGTGCCTTGGCGACCCCTTTATATCTTGCCAGTCTCTAACAGACTTCTTCTTCTCCTTAGCTTAGTATTCTTATATAGTAGCAATCTACAAGCTTCGGTTTAGAAGCATTTATACGAGCCTGTTATATTATACTAAGCTCTCCCTACATTGCCTGGGAAGGCCTTAATAATATCCCATCCTAGAAGACCTTGTCTGCAACAACGCGTTAATATATTATACTTAAACACCAAAAAACTCACACTACCACGCCTGGGAAGGCCCCAACAATATCCCACTTTTATAGGCCAGACTGTACTTAACCTGTACCCCTAAAAGAACCCCCCCCAGAATTAAAACCAAATTATACAATTCCGACAATCCTTAGAAAGCCAACAATAGCACCTAAAGCAAGCTCATTTAAAAGACCTGCCTCTATCCAAGAGGAATATAAGATCTAGCTAGGATCAGAAATTAAAGATAATAACAACATTATAGATATATGTAAGCAAATGCGTATCCTTACAGCCAATTAGAAGGTTAATTGTCTTTAAGCCTAAAGTATATAAGAGACTCTAAAGGAGGTCCTAGAAAGCCTTGCTGCCTTATAAAACAGCCCAGCCTCCCCTTTATAAAGCCTTAGTTAACCTATTCGCTTAACTAAATATAATACACCAAAGAGTACAGACATGATAATAAAGCAATTAAAGTCCATTAAGCTCCCTAACCCTCCACTATTGTTAGACAGCATAGACCCAACGTTTAAGAACTAGAGAATCTAGGTACAAGGAAAACTCCGCGTTAATTAAGACTATTTCACTTCTAAGGAAGCTAAGATGCTCTATGTCTTTAGACAAATAATAAGAGATGCGCAGCGGCACCTTTAAGCTAAATTTAAAGATAAATCCCCCGTCCAATTTACATCCGTTAATAAGATGCTACAGCACCTAGCTACTATCTACGTAAATCCAAATAAAGTATGGGATGCTAGATATAAGTATAATCGCCTAATAATAAAACCTTTCTACTCCTTTACCAAGTTCTAAACCCAATTCTTATACCTGGTAAGGGAAGGCTAGGTTCCCCTTAAGAACTACCATTTAGACCTATATAATAAGCTAATAATCCGACTATAAGAGAAGATTACAGTAGCCTTAAATAACTTACTAACCTACCAAAGACTCACAACCTGATGTTTGTTACTGAATTCAGAACTAAAATAAATTAATGCCTATATTAACCAACTAAAGCGGTCCTGTAGCGACTAAAACCTATCTACTACACTAATAGGAGCTGGCGTTGGAAGACAAACTATAACCGCCCTTACACTAAAAGCAGTTATAACTGCCTACCCGCAAGCCTCGCCTAACCCATTATATACTACACCTTCAGCTAATACTTATTACAATACCCCAGTTGACCCTATCACGGCCATATGCTTTAATTGCGGAAAGGATAGTTACTTTATCTTGTCCTACCTAGAGCTAAAGGATAAGGGTAATATTAAGGAGATAGAGGAAAAAGAAATATCTAATAAGTCAGGAAAAGAAGAACCCTAGGGAAAGACTCCCCCCTAGGGTATCCTATTAATCTTAAAGAGATTAATTTAAGTTAGCTAATAGGTGGAAAACACTTTATAGTTCTATATACAGTATCTTAAAATAGATATAGAGTTAATATAACTGCCCTTATTAACACTAGAGCAAATAGCTTTGCCTTTATAAATACTGCTTATATAAATAACATTGCTAAGTTCTTAAATGTAAATGCTACCTAACTAGAGAAGCCTATTTAGGTAAAAGGCTATAACGGCTAAGCTAGTAAGCCAGTTACCTATGTCTTAAAGCTATATATCGCTATTAATAGAAGGCGCTAATTTGGTATCCCCTTCTGTATCCTAGATCTAGGTTCCTATAATATAATCCTTAGCCAAAAATAGATGTCCTACTTTAATATTTAGCTAAACGTTTAATAAAGATAGTTTGTCTAGCTAGAGAATAGACCAAAATTACCCTCTTTTGTTAGAGAAATCCGGACTAACCGCAAGACATTAGCTATAAAGGCTAACCCTATCTATTAGCAGGATATTAGGGACCGCGACCTAGCCTTTACCTAAGAGGATGCCCGCTATAAGGCTGGTAGGAACTCTGTACTAATAAGAATACTACCCTAAAGGACTACAGTTAAGGAAGACCCTACTTATAGAAGTGGAATGGACAGTAACATAGACAACTTCTAAATTACAGAGATCCGGCCAATAGGGAAGAGGATGTACTAATAGGATATAGAGGATAACCTTTAGAAGATGCAACGAGAGCTAAAAGGAGTGAAGACAACGCTAATATGCTAAAGGCCCCTAAGGCCACGGACACCCCTACTATTATATAACCCCCCTATAGTAGATATTACGGCAATTAGCGCTATAGATTTCCACTTTAATATATATTAGAAGGACAATGAGGTCTTTATAACTAGTTTATATAAAATTAACCAGATTATTAATAAGAGGGAAGAAGGGCTAGTAGAGGAAACTAATAAGGAGCTAGTTAAGCGCCTTCTCCCTATATACCTCTTAAACCATAAAGACGCGTTTTAAAAGTAGCTTTAGATATACTGCCCCCCCACTAAACCTATAATTATAAGATTTAACTAGAGGCCGATAACTCTCTAAGCTACAGCCCCCTTTACTAGTAAACTATAGAGGAACTAAAAGCAACCAAGTAGTACTTAATCAATAACCTCTATAAGGGGTTTATTAAGCCAAGTCAGGCCCCTTTTACTTCCCCTATTCTGTTCATAAAGAAACCTAATAAAGGCCTTTATTTCTGCATCGACTATTAGAAACTAAACGCCATTACTTAAAAAGATTGCTACCCTCTCCCCCTAATTAATAAGACCCTTATATGTCTAAGCCAAGCCAAAATCTTTATTAAACTTAATATCCGCCAAGCTTTCCACTAAATTAAGATAGACCCTGCATTAGAAGATCTAATAATGTTCTATACCCGCTATAGTTCTTATAAATATAAAGTCCTTCCTTTTAGACTAATAAATGGGCCAGCCACGTACCAACGGTACATAAATGAAGTTCTTTTTAACTACCTTAATAAATTCTGCACGGCATACCTAGACAACATTCTTATATACTTAGATAATAAACTTAAGCACTAAGTTTACATTAAGAAGGTTCTAAAGAGGCTGCGGAATACAGGTCTATAAGTTAATATTAAGAAATATAAATTTGGAGTAAAATGAACAAAGTACCTTAGGTTCATTATTAGTACAGAAGGAATTAAAGTTAACCCTAAAAAGGTTAAGGCTATCCGTAACTAGAAACCCCCTTATATAATAAAAGGCATTTAGTCCTTTCTAGGCTTCTGTAACTTCTACTATTAGTTTATCTATAACTATAGGGTCGTGGCTAAGCCTCTTATACAGCTAACCAAGAATAATACGCCTTTTATTTTTGATAATAATTATATAAAAGCTTTTAAGGAGTTAAAGGATTAACTTATCTCCTCCCTAATTCTCCATTACTATAACCCAGACCTTAAATTAATGCTAGAAACGGACGCCTCTAATAGAGTGGTAGTAGGGGTTCTCTCACAGTTATACCTAGATAGCGAGTAGTACCCTATTACGTTTTTTTTAAAAGACAGTAGCTCTAGCTAAGTGTAACTATAAGGTACATAATAAGGAAATATTAGCTATTATACAATTACTGTCCCAGTAGCGCGCAGAACTTAAAAGCATAGACTCTTAAATTAAAGTCTATACTAATTATAAAGCCCTTAAGTATTTTATAACAACAAAGCAGCTTACTAGTTAATAGGCCTAGTAGGCTAAAATACTCTCCCAATTCTTCTTTACAATTATATACCGCCCCAGTAGACAAAATTCTAAGGCTAATGCCCTTACCTAGAGAGAACAGGATGTGGAACCATAAGATAAGCTAAAGGCTTAGTACCGGATATATGCCCTCCTCCGTCCTAAACAGCTTAACCTATATATCCTTAAGGAACTAAGCCCTAAACGGAATAAGTTGGCACCCTTAGAAGGAGAGATCCTAGATAAACCAATAGGACTAATTAATTGCATCCTAATTACGAACCGCATAGCTAAATCCCTAAAAGCCCTCCACAACTAAGCTATAGAAGGTAACCCTAATTTAGAAATAGAAAATAGACTGCTCTTATACTAAGAACAGCTTATAGTTCCAGATGCTAATAACCTATAAATAGAGCTAATCTATAAAGCCCACTATTAAGTCTCCACAGCGCACCCTAGCTAAGATAAGACCCACTAACTACTAGCGCCCCATTACTATTAGTAAGGACTCCTATCCAATATAGAATGATTTATTAGAAACTGTTATGCTTATAAACGTGTAGATACCCCTAGGGATTAAACTCCTAGATGGCTATAACCACTGCCAGTTCCTAAACGCCCTTAGCAGCATATTATAATGGATTTTAAATCATTTCTAAAGGACAAATATAGCTACAATATGGCTTTTATAGTAGTTGACTAACTAAGCAAGCAAGCCATTCCCCTCCCTTGCTTTAAGACTATAACTGTAAAAGATATAGCCTATATATACGTTAACAACATTTACTAGATCTATGGCGCTCCTAAGTCTATTGTCTCCAACCATAGACCCTAGTTTATATTGGACTTCTAGGACAAATTCTGCCGCATCCTTAGGATTAAAATTAAGCTCTCTACCACATTCTACCCTTAGACTAATGGCTAAACCAAGATTATAAACTAGTACCTTAACTAGTGACTTCGCCCCTTTATTAACTACTACTAGGATAACTGGTTGGAACTACTGCCTATAATAGACTACGCACAGCTTATACTCCCTTATAATAGCATAGGAATATCGCCATTTAAGTTACTCTATGGATATAAGCCACAAATATCCTTTGATTGGGATAGATCTATAAGACCTATAACAGCCCGTAAACGCCTTAGCTATAAAGAGGCCTAGATATTCGCCAAGAGAATATATAAGGCCTAGAAGACTGCCCAAATAATTATAAAAAGGGCATAAGAGAAGAAAGAGGCCAACGTAAACTAATATTACTGTAAGGTAGACCTCTAAGTAGGAGATAAGGTATAGGTGTTAACAAAAAACTAGAAGACCCAGAGGCCGAGCTATAAACTAGACAACTAAATAGCTAGCCCCTACAAAATCCTTAAGGAGGAAGGGCACTCTTTTAGGGCTAAGCTACTAGAGTTAATAAAGATCCACCCTATCTTCTCTCTAGACTAGCTACAGAAGGCCGCAGATAACCCATTGCCTAGACAGTACAATAACCCCCTACTACTAATTTAAATTGCAGAGGACGAGGAATAGGAAGTTAAAGAGATCTTAACAGTTAAGAAGGACCGTAGTACCTTAAAATACCATACGAGCTAGGTAGGTCATGACGAAGACCTAAAGTAGTACCACGTATCTAATTTTAAGTACTCTCCCTATAAGCTACGAGATTTCCACTTAGCCTACCTAGACCTCCCTAGACCACCATATAAACTAAACAGCTAGATTAAATGCTAGGAGGAAGGGTTAGATAACTATAATAATCTAAATAACAATAAAGAACTTAGACAAAGCCTAAGGGCAGGCTTTTTTGGGAGGGGGGGGTGATGTAATGGTACTAAAGCGCGTCACCTGCTACTTTCTGGGCATTCTGCCAAATTCTACCATATTCTGCCGATACTACTTATAGAGCCAACTAATTAGGATTTTCTATCCCCAGGATAGAAAATCGCTATTAGCTCGCTTACTACTAGCGCCTTAGCAACCCCTTTATATCTTACCAGTCTCTAACAGACTTCTTCTTCTCCTTAGCTTAGTATTCTTATATAGTAGCAATCTATAAGCTTCGGTTTAGAAGCATTTATACAAGCCCGTCACAGGTTCTTGCTAACTTACTATAGCTTTAACTTTCTTTAGGTCTATGCTTAACTTTCCTAGCTTAATAATAAATCCTATAAAATTAGTCTTTCTAGTAAAGAACTTATATTTCTTAACTACTACTAGCATTTATTCTTTCCCTAGTCTCTTTAAGACCTATTTAACATATTCCCCATGTTTTTCCTTAATTATTAAGTAGATAATAATGTCGCTAAGGTATACTATAATAAACTTATTAAGGTGTTCTTCTAATATACTATTAATTCGCTTTTAAAACGTTACTAGTGTATTTATAAGCCCGAATTATATAACTAATAGTTTATATAGTCCTTCCTTTAACCTAAAGGCTGCCTTCTATTTATCGCCTTCCTTAATTCTAATCTAATAGTACGCCTACCTTAAATCTATCTTTATAAAGATTTTTGCATTACCTATCCTGTCTTAGATTTTGCTAATTAAGGGTAAAGGATATCTATCCTTCCTAATAATGCTGTTTAACTGTCTATAGTTTATACATATCCTAAGTTTTCCGTTTTTCTTTAGTATAAATAGTACTAGATACCCTACTAATAACTACAATAGTCTAATATATCCCTTTTATAAGTTCTCTTAGACAAACTCCTTTAGCGCCACTGACTTGGTTTTAGTAAGCTTATAGGTTAGAAAGAACCTTAGACTTATTCCTAGTTCTAACTCTATCTTATAATCCTATACTATATACTCTAACAGCTTTTTACTTTCTAGTAACCATAGTTTTTTGCTATACTTATGGTATCTCTTTAGTATATAACTTAAGCTTCGCTTAGTCTCTTTATATATTGCTTCAACTTAATACTATACTAACTTAGTTTGCTATTATATCTTGCATTATTAAGTATCCCTAATATTAACCTAACCTATAACCTAATTAATCCTTAAATTATATTCCTATAACTAAGGCATTTCTAAAATCGCCTTATCCTTCCCTAATAGTAGGATATTAAAAGATATCTTAACTTGTCTTCCTTTAATAATTAACTAAATAGGTCCCGTTTTAAGATTAATAATACCTCCTCTATAGGCTATCTAATCTCCTAAAATTATTATTAGTGGATATAGGTGTTCCTTCTATTTATATAGTAACCCTATCCTTTTTATTACTGTTAGTAATATATAGTTTCTTATTGCTCTACTATCTATTAATACTTTAAACTGCTAATCTTACCATTTAACCCTTAAATTTAGGTGTTAACCTTAAATTCCTTTAAGGGTTTAAGGCTCTACTACTAGTTCCCTCTAGTTCTATAGGCCTTCCCTTTTTCTAACTGTTAGCTACTAGATCCTATTTATATTTAATCCAACTTAGGCTAATACTTAGTTTATTTCTTTTCCTCTATATACTATAGATAAGTGTTCTCTAAATAGTTCTACCACTGTTGTCTATTTAGGCATTCTTCTATAAGGAATCTTCCTAGTTAAAGCGTTAGGTTTCCTTAACTCTGTACTTCTACTAGGTGCCATCTATATATATATTTAGTATTTCTATACTTCTTTTTATCTAGTGCCTAATATATCCTTATTAGGTACTTTTAAGCTTTATCCTTTAGTGCTCTATATATATTATACGTATTATCTATATAAGCTATCCACGATAGTGTATAATACGCTAAGTAACTTAAGTTAATTTTTAGTTTATCTTTATCCTTAAGTTTAAACCTCTATCTGGCTAACCTAACTATTAGTCTTTTATTTATAGGTACTAAGATTTATTATTTACTTTTCTAGTCCCTAGATCCTTCTTCTAGGTTCCTTAATATTATAATTAGTGCTCCTTTAATATAACTTATACATTTCTCCGTAATAGGTTAGTTTTAGATAACTTTCTTATTTAGCCACATATAGAAATCTTTCTATTTATTGTTATATTGTTACCTATACTACTTTCTGTATAACTGGTTTAGTATATATAGTCTATCTATAAAAAAGTACCTTATTATCACCGCGTTGTAATATTCTTTGGTATATCTTTCTTTAAATCTAGTTAGAACCCCTAGATCCTCTTCTTATTCTAGTTTATTTAACTATTTTGCCCTTAGCGTGCCTATCTTAGGCCTATTAGTAATTCTTTATATAGGTACTCTGTTTTTTATATATCCTAGTATAGCTAATCTCTTGTCTAGCTTTTACTCTTACTATATAATAGTTTTTACTCTAAACTTATCTATAGTTTCTTATTTTCTATATCTTACAGCTAGATTCTTAAAGTTGTCTTGCTTCTTAATCTTAGTATTAACTTTTTAATCTTTAGGCTAAATACTATATTTACCTAGAACTAATGTTCTTACTTATTCTCTAAACTTATAGTTCTTAAACTTGCGTCCTATACTTATTTATTTATCTTTAAACTAAGTTGCTACCCTTTCCTATTAGTTTTCTTCTATAATGGGTCCTTGGGTGTGTCTTATTTTATTTTAAGAATTTTAAACGTCTTTTATCTCTTTTTAAGAATCTTAAGCCTGTAGCCTTTTACCTTTACTAAGTAGTGAGCTAGCACTAGCAGTCATCTACTTACTTAATTATTTTTGGATATTACTCCTACTATCTTATAAAGCAATAGATTCCATATCTAACGGTATTATAATACCCATTACTAAACCGCGTTCTATTGTGGTGGGGTAAAATGTCCTATGCTTAGTGTCTTGGCATTTTCCTGTATATATATTAAGCCTTCGGCTTCCCTTTTTCTTATTATTACAACCTACCAGAATACATTCTTTCTTTCTCTTCTTACTAACTACTTTATTGATTACTTCTAACTGATTATAACTAACTGACTAACTAACCAACAGACCGACAGCACAGTAGCTTTCCTATCTAAGAGTGGTCGTACCCTCCCATATACTTTATGGCATTCTATATAGGGATAATGGCAAGCTCTTTAGATTAGAAGTCTAGTGCTATATATATATAAGACACGTAAGAATATATTACAACTATAGAAGGACCACTAGCTGCAGAAGAACGACCAGCTAGATAGATAAAACAGTAGTAGAGAAACAAACAGTATTAGATAGCAAGGGGAACCAAGCAGTCCCTAAACAGAAAGACTAGAAAAGGCAGGATAGCTAGACTTTACATATAGGCCAAAGAGTGTCTTGGAAAGATATAAGTAAGGATATTAAGCGAACCAGTAAGCTAGTTAGACAACTTTAACTAGTGTATAGATATGGCTAGAGCTTTGTTAAGGATATAGAGATAATAAGCTAAGGACTAGTTAATTAAATAGAAATAAGACTTAAGGGATCTAGTAGTAGAGGAAGTTAGTACTACCCTTTAAGAATAGAGATAGTACTAAGTAAGGCCGCAAGCATATGAAATAGGGTCTCTCCTTAAAAGCTTTATATTTTAGCTTAGCTTTATCTTCTTTTAAATTATCTAGATTGTGTTAGTAGCGGCTCTAAAGGTATTCTGTGAAGAAGTAGATATAAGTAGAAGTATAAGGCTTAGTGGCACCCTACCGCACGGAATGATGGTAGGCCAAAATAGACGGACGTATTAAGACCCAGCAGTGGTAGAAGATAGAGATTCCGTGCTCTCTTAGGGAGATCCCCCCTTAGATATTAAGAAGCAGGTGCCTTCTGTTATAAATATAGCCGTATAAGTAGACCTACCGCAGCGTTTACCCATTAAGGTCCCGCTAGGATAGTTATCTAGGATATCCTCTGTTAAGACTATAGCCATATAAGTAGACCAGCCGTAGTATGTACCCAATTAGGCAGCAAGGGAAGTACACTACGTGTTCGTTCTAATAGTAGCAATACTAGATCCTTTTAGGTAAGGGGTTCCATAGTTTAATAGAAAGAATATCTTAAGGTTTATTAAGGACTATAAGGGTATATATTAAAGGTATTTTATAGGTAAAGAACATAGGCTTATATATCTCCCTAACTATTGCAAGGATATATACGCGGAAGCTATCTAGGTAATGCCAGAGTTTAACTAAAGAGAATAGAAAGGATTGGTAAACCGCCTTAAAGCTAAGTACTAAGTAGACGACTTCTACTAACGCATAGAGATAAGAGACTTTGTAGAAGCTTTTATTTAAAAATCTACGGAACAACCAGGCGAATTGCGTTACTACGTATAGGACTTCACTACTATTTTAGATAAAGTAGTAGCAGTAGGAAACCTTACTAAGCAAGATAAAGGGTAGTTATTTATATAAGGACTTCCTATTAAATACTATAGGCACGCAATAGAGGAGATAGGAGCTATAGTAGATAAGCCTAATACCCTTAGGTTCAAAAGACTGAAGGAGGCCGTAGAGTTAAGGATAGTAGCTATAAAGGGCGCTAAGCAAATAGATGTCCTTCTAGAAGAAGACGCCCTAAATATCTAGCTTATACAGGAGCTACGGTAGTAAAGGGATAAGCTTAACTATAGGAGAGAAGAAAGGCTTCTAGACTTAGGTATATATAGAGGAGCCCTAACGCAGTAGCAGTTACCCTCTATTGTAGACTAGGAAATGGATAAAATGCTAAGCTAGCTAAGGAGTCTAAAACTAACTAAGACGGAGCTTGCGGCAGCTGCATAGTTAATACCATTCTTTAACTAAGTCCGGATAAACCTAAGGAAGTTCACAACTCTGCTAGATTAGGCCGTAATTTAAAACTTAGTATAAGGGTACGGCTTAGCACTAGGATATAAAGACTGGCAAAATAGCACCCAAGCTCCCTTTACACCGCAAAACTTTTAATATCTGTATGATTTTTAATATCCGCAAGATTCTACTACCTTTAAATAGCTATAGTAAGATGTATGGGGTTAGTAAGATATGCGAGGACAAAGCCTATAGACCTATTTTAAATGCGGAGGAAGTTACCGTTTTACCTAGTACAAATACTAAGGGCTTAAGGATCTTATTTAGTAAGGATTTATGCATCTATCTAATTAAGGAAGACTAGTAGCTAGGACACGTAAACGACCTAGACCTAAACTTCCGTGGCTTAGTAATAAAGGACAATTAAAAAGTATTAAGAACTGGCTTTATACATACCAAGGAATAGACCTAATGGACAGGTATATTAGAAAATAGAAGGATAAGGACAGACATAAAAACAGGTCCCTATGGTACAAATGGATTTTACTACTTTCTATAACGGAGTAGTACTGAAGAACAGTAACGAAATACGCATAAGCTGGGAGGACTACTGTTAAGTACGGCCCACGGACTCTATAACGCTCAGCCAGCAACGTCCACAGACTCGCCCAACCCCTAGAGACATCCATACAACCAGGACAACCATTAAGCCGCAGGCTCTGCCACAGGAGAATATTTAACCAGGAGATTACGTCTAGATTAGGTTACGGCCTGCAGATAAAACAGCTAAAACTAGAAAAAAGAATAAACCATCTAATCCTTAAAGACGGTCATAGAGACAAACGCTTAAGGCCAGCCATTAACCCATAGGCTCCGCAGCAGGCTCCGCAGCAGGCTTCGCCGTAGGTGTAGGATATTCGACTAGGGGACAGTCAAGTTCTAAGGTGGGGGAGGGGATGCAGGTAACGGCCATATAAAAGATTTCTATTTTGTCTGCTTAATTACAGTATTTCCTAAAGCTCCTTTTGTTATTTACTTTCTTAATAGGAACGCGTTAAGACGCGTTAGTCGCGATAACCTACTACAAAGATATTAGTTTAGCTTACCGCCTGTTACTAAGCTAATAGCGATTTTCTATGCCCGGCATGGAAAATCCTAATTAGTCTATTTAGTAATAGAGCCAGTAGAACTCTATACCGCCCCTAGAATTTAATAATGCACTAAATACACCAGCTGTATAATAAGAACAGCACCAAGAGCCTTAATTAATTACATAGATATAAAGCCAGATGCAGAGCCAAATACAAAGCTATACGCAGAACATTAACCAAACGACTGCATAGAAGCCTTGATTAAACGACTGCACAAAAGCTATAGTTAGTTAAAGAACCAAATCAAGCCAGAGCCTCGATATCAGTACGTTGCTATCACTGAATTAAGTCTGTTAAATATTGTTAAGTTAGAGCTTTTAACTAGGCCAACCTTATTCCTTATTTAAACAACAGCTAATTGCAGCTCCGCAACCGCCATCCAAATTCAGCACTGCACCAGCTATATAATGAGAATAGACACTGCGGCAAGGAAGGGACCTACATAAGGGCAGTAGCATGACATTAGAAATCAAGTACTGCGGAAATAGTAAAGTAGTATATAACGAGGCACTAACAAAGATGCTCTATAAGAGATTATACGGAGGGCATAGCTGACTACGTTAAGCCTAAACTATCCTTATATAACTGAAGACGGAACTAAGCCGTATCTGGCTAAGCCAGTAAAGGACCTTGCTAAGGATTACAAGGGGAACAGGAATTGGACGTATAGGAGCCAGCACTTCTTAGAGATCGTCTTGACAAAAGGACTATATTATAGATATAAGGGCAAGGAATATGTAACAGAGGTAGTTATAACAGCCGAGAAGCCGCCACTGGATAACCTTAAAGATATTAAGGATAACTTAGGTAAAGCGTAAAAGCTAGTAGAACAATAACAAAGAAACTAAAAGCAGAAGGCAATTCTAGGGAAGGTTCTTAAGCTAAAAGAAGATTAAGGATATAAGAGGTTAAAGCGTACTGCCAGCAGTAGGAACAAAGAAGCAGCTGTAAAAGCTTAAGGATGCACTAAAGAAGCCAAAAGCAAAGACGGTTCTAGAAGGGAAGAAAGTAGCTATAAAAGATGTCCTAAAAAGGCACCAGGCCCGCGGAAATAGTCTTCTAGAAGCTACCATTTACGCTTATAAGGAAGGAAGTCTTAAGACAGGTCTCTAGATTAGACGTCTAGTAGACACTAAGAGCCTTAATTAACTATAGATACAGAACTTTAACCAAACAACTACACAGCTAGAGTCTTAATTAACTATCTGCGGATACAGAGCCTTAGTTAAACGTTGACAGATTTAAAGCCCTAATTAAGTATACGAGACGATGTAGAGTCTTAATTATATATATAGCGGAAGATACCTTAAGTTAAGCCAAAGCCTTAGTTAAATCTTAATTAATTAAATACCGTCTCTATAGTTAAGTTAGATTAACTATAGCTTTTAGTTAGGCCGACCTAATGCCCTATTTAAACATTAGTTGATTGTATGTTATTATAGTTAAATTAAATCAGTCACTGTTGCCGTCAGACATCTTTAATTAGCAGTTAAGGATCCTATAATAGCAGACAGATAGGCACTAGGCCTAACCAGGAAATTAATATACGGCTATTAGAATATTAGAAACACGGCTAGTTAATGTCTTAAAGCCTCTATAAGAGCCTCTTCCCTTAACTAACCCCCTCCATTATTAATTAATTGCCGCCCGTCTTAGCGCCCACGGATTGGTTAACCAGAACGATCTTTCCTATAGATATAAATACGGAGCTTTACACAGAGTCTTACACGGAGTTGTACACGGAGTCTATAGATATAGAATATACAGGTATAGAGCCTTAATTGGATAATAGTACGGCAGCTTAACTAAACATATATGCGAAGCCTTAATTAAACGGCAGATATAGAGCCTTAACCGATTATACGTCTATACAGAAGTTTTGATTAATTGTCTACGGATGTAAAGCCTTAGTCGTATATACAGCTAAAAATACCTTAAGTTAAGCCAGGGCCTTATTAAATCTTAATTAGTTAAACGCCGTCTTTACATTTAAGTTAGGACAATTAGAGCTTTTAACTGGGCCGACTTTTTACCTTAATAGGACAACTGAATGATTAGTTATAGCACGTCGTTGCCGACTAATTAGACAGTCTTCGGCTAGCAGTTAAGGTAGGCATATAGGCACGCATGCAGACACTAGGCCTGTATAGGAAATTAGTACACAACCAGTAGATTATTAGAAGCATCGCCAGTTAACATTTTAGAGCTGCCCCTGTTTAATTAGTTAATTGCTTAACGCCCATAAATACAACCTTAATGATGTAAAGCTATAGGTGCAAAATATATAGGGCAGAGCCATAGACGCAGAATATACAATATAGAGCTACTAATGCACAGCTAAATGCACAGCTAGACGCAGAGCTAGATGCAGAGTTTTAATATCAAACAACTAGCTAAACGATTAAATTAAATCGGGCTAGAGCCTCTACTACCTTGGTTAACTGCTCTGTTGCCGCTGCTGCTACTGCTACTATTCTATCCAACTACTTTGTCTCTACTGTCTTAATTAACTACTCTGTCTCTACTGTCTTAATTAACTACTCTGTCTCTACTGTCTTAATTAACTACTCTGTCTCTACTATTCTAGATCTATACCGTTGCTAGATTTATTTACTGCCAGATCTACTAGATCTATTATGCTATTCCGCCTAACTATTCTAACTAACCTGTTCCGTTCTACTGTTTCTACTAACTGCTACTCTAACTAACCGCCGCTGACCAATTGTTCTACTGCTACTGCTACTACTACTGCTACTACTACTGCTACTACTGTTCCAACCAGCTATTTTACTGCTGCGGTTCAACCGTTCCGTTCCACTATTTTAATTATTTGCCGCTACTACACTAACCAACCGCCACTAACTAACTGCTGCTACCAAGTGTTCTGCTATTAAAAGTTCTACTGCTAGATGTCCTACTGTTTACTAACTATTACCGAGTTCTTCTACCGAGTGTTCTATTTTATTTTACCATGCTAACTGTCTGCTGTTACTACTGTTGCTGCTATTGCCACTATTACTGTTATTATTATTTCTAGTTTACTGCTGTCCTAGTTACTGCTAGTAGGAAAATTAGATCTTAGCTATAGATAATGGAAGGATATTATAGAATAGCTCTATAGGAGGACTAAGAATAAGGTTACCTATGTTCTTTTAGGGATATACTTTCCTTTTTTCTATTCTGCTCTTGCTATTCTTTTATTTAGCTATTCTTTTATAGTATAGAACGTTAGGGGACAATGTTCTTAGTAGGGGAGGTATATGGTGGGGTAAAATGTCCCATACTTAGTGTCTTGGCATTTTCCTGTATATATATCAAGCCTTCGGCTTCCCTTCTTCTTATTATTATAACCTATCAGAATACATTCTTTCTTTTTCTTCTTACTAACTGCTTTACTAATTACTTCTAACTAATTATAACCAACTGACTAACTGACCAACAGACCGACAGCACAGTGGCTTTCCTATCTGAGAGTGGTCGTACCCTCCCACACTATAGTGGTCTCAGTCTCTACTTCTGTTGCGTTATTAAGGTTTAAGCGCCCCTAGTTAGCCTCTTTATCTTCCTTATTACTAGTAATTAATAAGTACTATATAATGCTCTTATTACTAGTCCTGGTTCTCTTTACTTAGTTCCTTAAACTATATAGTTACTCTAACCACCTCTATAGTCCCTAGTATAGCAACCTTTCTTTCCACAATTTATATAAGCTCCTTCTTTAAACCATTCTTCTTACTATAGAGTCCGCCTAAACATCTTCTACTACTAAGATCCCTAGTTTAGCCTCTGCTCCTTAGTCCTATAATTACTTAATCCTTAACCTTTAGGTTTTCATAGTTTCTTATTCCATCTTTTAGATTTTTTAGTACTGCTTAAGTCTATTGGCTCTAGCCCACTGTTCTATAATTTCTAATTTTGGCTTTATTAATGCGTGCTCTGCGCCTTATATAACTATAGAACTCTATCTTGCCCTTTTTTAGCTTATTTCCTTTAATAGATCCTATTATTAATCTTTATTAACTAATCTATTAACTCTTTTAGAGTGTCCGTATCTTCTATTAGAACAATTGCGTCCTAGACTTTAGCCTTAAGTCCCTGTTTATACTGTGCTATAAGCGTCCTATTATTCTACTTAACCTATATTATAAGTGTCTAAAACTGTATTATATACTTAATTACTAAAGTGCGGTATACTAAGTTCTAAAGCTTTCGTTCCGCTATAGTTATTACTTCCAGGTTTCTAAATATCTATATTAATCTCTTTAAGAACCCATTCTAACTAGTAAATATATACCATACTTCCTAATTAGTAGTCGTTATTCTATTAACTTAGATTTTGGTAAGGTAAGGCTTAAACCACTTAAGTGCTCTTCCTGTTAAGAATAACCCTATATATGCTACTTGGTCCATAGGTATTACTAACTTTACTCCCTCTTATATAACCTTAAAGTGCATTTATATAAAAAATCCCTTAAGTTTTAACTTCTCCCCTAAGAATCGTTTAATAGATAGTAACTTAACTGTTGGTCACACAGGGTGACTCACCAATAACGACTACTCGAGTAGGTTACAGTGATGTTAGTTAATAGCTTCTTTTATTGGAATGAGGAAGGGCGAGGAGTTTAAGACTCCTCACCACGCTAGTGCCGCGGCGTCACGTGACGACCGCTTGCCTAATTCCCGACACTGGCAACTCTTCTTTTGTGGTTGCCATCTATATACAAATACTGCTTAACTGGCGTAACAAATATCGATCCTCCTCACTTACTATTGCCACCGTAATATAAGTCTCGCTGTCCTAAAATTTGCCTCTTAGCACGTAGTGCTTTCTTACTTGGAGTCGCGGGTGGACATCGTGTCAGGGCCGCCAAGGCGCTAATTATAAGCGAGCCAATAGCGATTTTCCGTGCCGGGTATAGAAAATCCTAATTAGCTGCTCTTAAATTGCTATATCTTCTACTCCCTTTTAACCTAACCTTTAACTTGTATATATAGAGTATTTATATTAACGAACGTCTCTAGTGCCTTATTTGGGTTTGCCTTTATTATTACATCTACCGGGTTTTCTTAGCCATTAATCCACTAGATCTTAAAGAGTTTTTAACGCTCGTAGGATTGCCAAAGTGCTATAATATCGATTATAAGACGCTTCTCCTTTGTGGTACTAAGCTTAACTAAACACTTGTAGAGGGAATATGAGTCAGTGCATATAATTATAGGGATAATAGGGAGTTTGAGTTAATCTATAATTATCTTTAGGGTAGTTCCAATTGTAATTGCTATATTAACTCCGCTAACCATTCTATATATCTCTAATACTAGAACGCTTTAGGTAACGCGCTTACTCTTAATTAAGCTTTAATAGATAAAATTACTATAGATTATAAAGTCATTCTCTCTAGTAGATTTATTTATAATAATAATTTTATATCCTAGCTAGGAGCTAAAATTTTTATTATTTATAAACGATCTATTAACAAATATAAAGAGCTTAGCGGTAGGAAGATTAATAGGCACGTAAAGTAGTCCCCAATTGAGATAGTTTATTTGCCAGGAAAGACGCTTATTTAAGGCAAGGACGTTATCCTTAATTGGTTCCTAGTATTAAGCGGCAACAGAGAGATTAAATAAAGCCTTGGGTTAACAGATAGAAGTAACATAAGCTCTATAAGCACGTTACTCTATGTATCCTTGCTTTAGAGAATTAATATTAATAATATTAATCTTCTTGCCTTAATCTTTCTGGTGTAAAGTAATAGAATCCTTATTTAGGGAGAGGATGCATCTATTAAAAAGTAATAGTGTTATTAAATTAAGCTTTTCCTTTAGCTTTGCTATAAGATTTGCCTTTACTAGCTTATCTTCTTTAAGAGCTAAGAATTAGTCATCTCCTAAGATAATTATATTATTGGTTTATATACTAATAATTCTAAATGGAGTTCCTATAGTTGTAATAAGGAAGTAGGGATTAAATATAGAAGTAGTTATTAAGAGCTTCTCTTTATAGTGCTTGCTATAAGTAGCCTACTAATAAGTTCCTACCTCTACAATTCCATATAATAGCTTAAGTACAACTATAATTATATCTTTAGGATATTAGTAGCGAATTTGCTCTAAAAGGTATACCAGTATTAAGCACTAAAGGCGCGTCTTTAATTGGGTATAGGCCTAAGTAATATCTTATAAATAAACCGCCATTTTATTCTTTATTAAGGAGGGAGCTAGCGTAATAATAACTTGCTAACTAGCTTATTAAATTATAGGGGATTGCGTAAGAATTACTTCCTTACTATTATTGTTATAACCTTAAATAACTAGTCTCAACTTCTTAAATAGGGTATTAGTAGCTTTGCCCTTAATCTTATTAACTATTCTTAACTTAAAGATGCGAACTCCATTAAACTTAGTAGGGTTATACTTCTTAAATTTAAAGACTCCTTTTATAATAAGACCATCAATCTCCTGCTTATTAGATGCTTAGAAAGGAGCTCCTAAAGTTATAATACGGCCTTCCTTTTAGAGCTGTTTTACGAGCTTAAAGTCAGCCTTCTCTTTAGCTGTTATAAAGGCTATTAATAACTCGTCTCTACTCTTAATAGTGGTAACAAATTACTCTTTAAAATTAATAAGGTGTTGGTAATTTTATAATCCCTTTAGGCGACCTTTACCGCGTTATAGTTGCGGTATATCTGCTATAATTATATTAGGATCGTAGTCGCCTTTTAAAGTACATTAATTATAGTTCTCCTTTAGGGTATCCTCTAGGGCATCCTATAAAGGCTCAGAACTGTTATTTCTGTAGTAGGGCTTAATAATAGTTAAGCGGAATTAAGTGGGTCTATAGGGCATCTAAAGAGTACAAGTCTAACTATTAATTATAATAAGTTTATATAGGCCTAACTATCCTCCCTTTTTACGCCATATGCGTACCTTAGATTGGAGTGGCAGATTAAGCATAATTAAGGTATTTAGGCCATTTCTTATTCCTAGTACGTTGTTAACCTAGCGTATAGCATAGAGACATCGTACCTCTTTTATTGCTTTGCGAATAGCCTCCACTCGTTATATAACGGATAGAGATAGTGGAGAATTGTTAGTTATTTAAGGGTAGGCGCTAAAGACTAGTAATATAGGTACAAGCCCATCTGGGCTAGCGGAATTATTAATAGCCTTAATAGCCATCTATAAGATAAGCTCTTTACTAGCGCCCTCTAGTTCTAAAGAAATAATCTTATATACTCGTTGTAATAGTATATAATATCATTCTACTTTTCTAATACTATTATGTGCCTTAATAGGGACTTCCTTAACCTTAATTTCTATTGCCTTCGCCTATTACCAAAACTCTATAGATAAGAAGTTCCTTTCTGTGTTATAAATAACTTAATTAGGGGGTCCTAGGTAGACATTAATCTAGTATAATTAAAGAGTATCCTATACGTTCCTAGCTAATATATCCTTTAGAAAACATGCGGCTTAGAAGAAGGTTAAGAGGTTAACAACTTAGAGTACTAGCTTGCCGCTAAGATATATAATATTAATAATAATACAGAAGTTAAAGTTATAGTTATTTTTAAGGGTAAACTTAAATCGGCCAGGGGACTTCTGGTTTATTTAGCAGTAATAGCAGTACTTTATAAAATGCTTAATTATCTTAGCCTTAACTTTATAACCTGCTCGCTAAAGAACCCTAAGTAATCTATAAACTAATAGGTAACCAAAGCAACGGTATAGTTAACATAACTCTGACTTAGTTAAATAGCTCTAAGCAACGCTTCTTTTTGGCTATTAAAGAAGCAACCAAGGGTAACCCTACTTGCGTACAATAGGCACCTAATTCTCTCCCTAAATAAGCATATTCTTAAGGTTATTAAGCTTGACGCCTAACTTATCTATATCTTAGATGCAGAATAGAAACAGGGTGTTTATAGGAATAATATAAAAAGTAATATATCCTAATGGAGTTTGGACCTTAATTGTGCTAAGAGAGATTATAGTACCCTTACTAAAGCGAATTGTATATTAGCCTGCCGTTAATTGGTTAATCTAAACAGAGCTATTAAGCTGCTAAAGAGCTCAAACTTAAGGTTCTCCTACTATAGATACTCCTGCGGCTCTAGTATCTAGTATAATACTATAGAAGACGTTCGCCGAGTATCTGTTATTAAAGGAGAATGTAGAACTTTCTTTTAGCTTATTAAAGATATCTGACTTTATAACAAAATAGAGCGTAGATTGGTTATTAAGGATAGTAACGGTTTATATGCCATTTACCTTACCATACTTGGTGAAGTATTGGTTAGGAGAGTAGTCCTTAATTTCTATATCTATAAGGAGCTATTTGGCCTTATTAACCTTACCCTTAAGATCTTCTTTACCTTTATATTAAACTAGGAAGCTTTAGAAGTAGGCTATAATAACCTTATAATTTCTAACGTTTTATACGCTTTGGCGAAACTTATTATATGCCTCCTTTTGTCTATTAAGAGGGTGCCTAGTTAACTAGCAATTTAGCTTCTTATAAATATAGCATTTCTTCTATTAATTGTTTTAAGATAAACCTCCACAAGGACCTCCACAATTGCTTTATAGTTAACATTAATTATACCCTCTGCTATATCCCCTACCCTAGCCACTATATGTTTAATCAGTCCAGTTATAATCGTGTTGGTTAATTAGGTCGATTAAAGTAGATTAGGGTTAAGTGTTAAATTGCTATACTTCTTAAGAGTATAAAGTGGTATCAATAGAGGATCTTAATTAAGCATACACTCCTTTATAAGTATTTGCAGGATTAAAGAGGGCAAGGTTATATTCTTTAACACCTTAATATGCGCTAATAACTTAATCGCGTAGGCTAAAGTCCTCTTAATATAATTTAGATAAACCACGCTAAATTATCTAAAGTTAATTAAAGAGCTTTTAAAGACAATCGAGTTAAGGGGCATCTGGGTTTATAGCAATAATTCTTAAAAAGGTAGTCTCTCTCTACTCTAATATATACTGCTGCTTATTCTCTTCTATTTTAAAGTGGCATCTTGTCTTATATATTATTCGGTTAAAATCGTATCCTTTTCCTACTAAACGATTATAATAGAAAGTACTAGCGCGGCCCTTAAGCATAACAGAATAAGCGTTATAATATTAGTTAGGTTCCAGTCTAACCTTCTAGCAATAGTTATAGAAGATACGCAGCTTTAAATTAAGGATATTATATAGTTCCCCGTTAAACCTCTTCTTCTAGTCCAAATAGAGTTTTGTAAGCTCTATAAGCATTTTTAAAGTGCCTTTAAGCGGTATTAGGCCACGTTGAAATTGCATTAGAGATTAAGGTAAGGATTGCTTTATAGGCTACAGTGGAGATATAGAGCTTAATAGAACATAGTATAGTACCTAATCTTCCTGTGGTAGAGTTTAAAGGTTATTAAATCGCGAAGCAAGGGGGTCTTGTGCTTGCTCTTAGGGGGTAGTAGTTAAAGTTATAGGTTGAATTAGTGGGAGCGATGGGTATAGTATATAAGAACTTATACCTAGAGCAATGGAATTAGAACGTGTCTCTATTAGTATATTATTTGAATTCCATTATAAGTTAAGCTTCTTTATATTATATAGTTAGTGCTTAATCTCTTATAGAGTCCATTTATACTCTTCTTTTACGTTAATAACTTGCTCCTAAATATTATCTCTAATAGTGTCTCCATCTATAGGGACAAATACTCCATTCTCCTAAAGGAAGTTACAGAAGTTTTATACAATATTCTTCTTTATAAGGGCCTATATTTCCTTTATCCATCTAATAAAGTCCTCCTTTATACAATACCATAGCATAGTATTGTTGTATTCGCTGTCTGTGTATTATACTATGCAGTATAGTAAGAATCCATTTAGGTCCTATTGCTCGGCATTTATAGGGTTAATATCTTTGTCCTATATCTCTAGGTTAATGTTATTCTTATACTTCTTTGGGTAGGTCAACGCCATAATAGAAGTAGAATTGACGGGGTGTCGTACGTTAAAGGTAGGTAGGATTTTCGGCTTTATAGGATCTCGTAGGTTTGCTATTAAAAGGTAGGCAATTTAAGGCGTAGTTAACGCGTTTTAGATGTTAACTTAGGACCCTAGGTTCAGTAATACTTCTAACTTAAAGTACTTGACTAAATCTTCGTAAACGCAATTGTTCTACGTAATAGACGCAACTTAGTATCTCCTAGTACTCAGTGACACTTCTATTACTGGTTTTCCGCAAGCCTAAGGTAGCATAGTATCGCCGGGAACCCCTACACGAGACTGTCTCTTCTGTCAATAACCTAGCTACTCTATGGTTAACTGTGTGTTCAACCACTGATTAGTGTTGGTTATACAGGGTGACTTACTAATAACGACTACTCGAGTAGGTTATAGTGATGTTGGTTAATAGCTTCTTTTATTAGAATGAGGAAGGGCGAGGAGCTTAAGACTCCTCGCCACGCTAGTGCCGCCGCGTCACGTGACGACCGCTTGCCTAATTCCCGACATTAACCTTAGCTGCTCCAATTCTATTAATACGTTCTTTAAGTATCCTATTATTATCTATTAATCAATTAACTATTTCTTATAACTGACCTATTATAACTAGCTATAAATCTGTATCCCTTATACTAGTGTCTCCTCCTAACCCTAAGGTTGTAGCTGCTATAGACAGCGTCGTAACTGGTACTTTAGGTGGCATATTGTTTAACTTTATTAATATTATAACTAGGTAGTGAATGTGTAATAGAGCCTTGTAGTAGGTACTACAGTGGACTTATTAATAGGCTAGGTATATAGGTAAATAAGAAGTTAATAATGTAATAATAACTAGTGGAGTGGTTACCTAATAGATTAACTCCAATTATATTCTAAGATTTACTACAAAGAGAGAACTATCTAGGTAGGAACTATGGTCCTTTAAATACACAACCGTACGCCTAAGAAATCCCTTCGCTATATAAGGTATGTGAAGTACGTAAGGTATATAAGACGTTCCTTATAGTCCTTATAGAGCTTATAGAGCTTGTTATATAACCTTAGTTACTACTCCTTATATGGTTCCACGGGTTCCATCCTAGACCGTGCTCTTATTAACCAACTAGCTTCTTCCGTCTCTTCTCTAAGTAGCCGTAATATTATACTTAAAGCGTCCGTAATAATAAACCCTATACTGTAAAATATGGCCCAATAAAAGTCTATAAAGAAACTTATGGACCTTCCCCTAGTTAATATCTACTATATTAGCGCCGTAGGATTCTACTAGAACTTAGTCCAACCTAATACTATTACCTTCATCACTAGCTTATATAAAATTAATTAAATAATTAAGGAAAAGAAAAGTGAGCTTAGTAGATAAGAAAGTAAGCTTATAGATAAAGAGCTAGTAAAACAGAAACTACCCTATTAACACTAGAAATTTAAGAACATATTCTCTAAGGCAGCATCTAATATACTCCCGCCTTACTAACTATATAACCACAAAATTAAGATAGAGCCAGATAAGGAAAACATACTTAGCTATAGCCCCCTTTATTAGCAGTCTACTGCTAAGTTATAGGCTACAAAGTAGTACCTTATTAATAACCTAAATAAGGGCTTTATTAAGCCCAGTTAAGCCCCTTTTAACTCTCCTATTCTCTTTATTAAAAAGCTAAATAAAGGACTTTGTTTCTGCATAGACTACCATAAACTTAATAATATAACCCACAAGAACCGCTACCCACTGCCCTTACTTAATAAGACTTTAACCTAAATAAGTAGAGCTAAGATCTTTACTAAGCTTAATATCTGTTAGGCCTTTTACTAGATTAGGATGGACCCTAAATTAGAAGATCTTACTATATTTTGGACCTACTACGGAATATATAAATATAAAGTACTTCCTTTTAGATTAACTAACGGACTAGCTATATACTAGTAATACATAAATAATATACTCTTTAACTACCTTAATAACTTCTATACAGCCTACCTAGATAATATTATAATTTACTCTAGGAATAAGTTAGAACACAAAGAGCATGTCTATAAAGTCCTGCAGTGGCTCCACAAGGCCGGCCTCTAGGCCAATATTAGGAAATTAGAATTTAGTGTTAAGCATATAAAGTATCTAGGGTTTATTATTAGTATAAACAGAATTAAGGCAGACCTAGAAAAGATAACTATAATTAACCAATAGGTACTCCTAAGGACTATAAAGGGGGTATAGTTATTCTTAGGGTTCTATTATGGTGGGGTAAAATGTCCCATGCTTAGTGTCTTGGCATTTTCCTGTATTTATTGAGCTTTGGCTTTCCTCCTTCTTTCCTCCTTATCTTATAGATATCACGAACCTACTGGAATACATTCTTTTCTTTCCTTTCTTATAGACTGCTTTACTGATTACTTTTGACTAATTATGACCGACTGACCGATAGACAGATAGACTGACTGACTGACTGACAGCATTCTGACTTCCTATCTAAGAGATACCGTACCCTTCCACATATTATTTGGCATTCCATGTGGGGACGACGGCAAGCTCTTTGGATTAGAAGTCTAGTGCTACATATACAGAAGACACGCAGGAATATACTACAACTGCTAAAGAACCGCTAGCTGTAGAAGAATAACCAACTGTAGAAGAACTGATAGATGAGATGGCAGAACTAGAGAACTAGAGAACCAGGTAGTATTAGACAGTAAGAGGAACCAAGTAGACCCTAAATAGAAAGACAGCGGAAAAGATAGACAGCTAGACTTAATATATAGGCCAAAGAGTGGCAATAGGAAGCAAAATGGTATAGGTTAAAAGGTCTTAGGAGTTGGGTTCGGTGCCCGTACTTAGAAATTTGGCGTTAAGCAAACCAGTTGGCTAATTAGATAACTACTAGCAGTTGAAATCTTGCCACCTATGCGCGCACGAGCATAGCCAGAACGTTATTAAAGATGCAGAGACGACAAGCCAAGGGCTAATTAGTTAGATGGAAATAAGATCTAAAATATCTAGCGGCGAAGGAAGCTAGCGCTGCCCTTTAAGAATAGAGACAATACCAAGCAAGGCCGTAAGTATATAAGATTGGATCTGCCTTTAAAAGCTTCCTATTCTAGCTTAGCTTTGTCCTCTTTTAAGTTATCTAGATTATGTTAGTAGCGGCCCTAGAGGCACTCCGTAAGGACCTACCGTATAGAATGACAGTAGGCCAAAATAGATGGACGTATTGAGACCCGGCAGTGGTAGAAGATGAAGATTCCGTACTCTCCTAGGAAGACCTCCCCTTAGGCATTAAGAAGCAGGCGCCTTCCGTTAGGGATATAGCTGTATAAGTAGACCAGCCGAAGTATGCACCTATTAATGTCCTGCCAGGATAGTTATCTAGGACATCCTCTGTTAAGACTACGGCTATGTAAACAGACCTACTGCAGCGTTTACCTGTGACACCTAGGACTGATGACCCTTAGTAGACAAAGGATAAAAGCCGTAAGGATTACCTACAAGCTCTTAAGGAAGCTCTAGATGCACCTAATAACTAGTAGTTAACGGCTTAAGACAAGGTCTATGTTATAATCCAGCCTATGCTAGCCCTAGAAACTGCTAGGACTCCTTACTTTATAGGGCAGAACGTGTTATAGTTTATTGAACGGTACGAGCGGCTATACACCCGACATTATGTGATGAGTATGGAGAAGCGCCAGGGCCTTCTAGAGTACTGCGATTACTAGATAGGGATGTGGATCCGAAGCTTGCCTAAATTTATAGCTAGCAATTGGATGGAGCTTGTAAGAAAGCTTAGGGCAGAATACTGAGTAAACAACTACTATTGACGTATGGAGACAGGAGACTTTGTAGAAGCTTTTATTTAAAAATCTGCGGAACAGCCAGGCGAATTACATTACTATGTATAGGACTTTACTACTATTTTAGCTAAAGCAGTAGCTGCAGGAAACCTTACTGAGTAAGAAAAGGGGTAGTTGTTTATACAAGGACTTCCTGTTGAATACTATAGGCACGTAATGGAATAAACAGGAGCCGTAGTAGACGAGCCTAGCACCCTTGTGTTTAAAAGACTGAAGGAGGCCGTAGAGTTAAGGATAGTGGCTGTAGAGGGCGCTAAGTAAATAGATGTCCTTTTGGAAGAAGACGCCCTGAATGTCCAGCTTATATAGGAGCTACGGCAGTAAAGGGATGAGCTTGACTGCAGGAGAGAAGGAAGGCTTTTGAATTTAGGTGTATACAGAGGAGCCCTAACGCAGCAGCAGTTACCCTCTACTGTAGACCAAGAAATGGATGAAATGCTAAGCTAACTAAGGAGTCTGAAACTGACTAAGATAGAGCTTATGGCAGCTGTATGGTTAATACTATTCCTTAACTAAATCCAGATAGACCCAAGGAAGTTTATAACACTGCTAGATTAGGCCGCAGTTTAAGGCTTAGCATAAGGATATAAAGACTGGCAGAAAAGTAGCTAAGCTCCCTTTGTCCCATAAGGCTGTCAATCTCCGTAAGACTTTTAACCTCCGCAAGACTTTTAATATCCGCATGATTTTTAATATCCGCAAGATTCCACCGCCTTTAGATGGCCGCAGTAGAACGTATAAGGTTAGCAAGGTACGCGAGGACAAGGCCTACAGACCTGTTTTGGATGTGGAGGAGGTCACCGTTTTACCTAGTATAAATGCCAAGGGTTTAAGGATCTTGTTTAGTAAGGATTTGTGCATCTGTTTAATTAAGGAAGACTAGTAGCTAGGACACGCGAATGACCTAGACCAGTACTTCCGTGGCTTGGCAATAAAGGACGGCTAGAAGGTATTAAGAACTGGCTCTGTATATACTAGGGAACAGACCTAGGCAGGCCAAAAGAAGAATAGATGTAGTAGTAGGCCCCTACATTACGAACTGATTTTACTGCTTTTTATAATGGAGTAGTGCTGAAGAATAGTGATAAAATGCGTATAAACTGGGAGGACTACTATTAAGTACGGCCTATAGACTTAGTAGTAACGCCTAGCTAGCAACATCTGTAGACTTGCCTAACCCTTAGAGATAGCCGTATAACTAGGACAACCGTTAAGCCGCAAGCTCTGCCGTAGGAGAAGAATATATAACTAGGAGAATGCATCTAGATTATATTACGGCCTATGGATAAGACGGTAGAGGCTAGGAAGAAGAATGAATCTTCTAATCCTTAAAGATAGTTTTAGAGACGGACGCTTAACTAGGCCAGCTATTAACCCGTAGGCTCTATAGTAGGTGTAGGGTGTTCAACTAGGGGACAGTCAAGTTTTGAGGTAGGGAAGGGGATGCAGGTGACGTATAAAAGATTTCTATTTGTCTGCTTAATTACTGTATTTCCTAAAGCTCCTTTCTTGTTTACTTTCTTAATTGCAATAAGACGCGTTAGTCGCGACAACCTACTGCAAAGATATTAGTTCAGCTTACCGCCTATTAATAAGCCAATAGCGATTTTCTATCCTAGGGACGGAAAATCCTAATTGGTCCATTTAGTAATAGAGCCGGCAGAACTCTATACTGCCCCTAGAATTTAATAATGCGCCAGCTGTAGGATGAGAACGGCACTAGGAGCCTTAGTTGATTATATGGATATAGAGCTGATTATACAATGCAGAGCCAGATGCAGAGCTGTACGCAGAGCCTTAATTGAACGACTGCGCGGAAGCTATAGTTAGTCAAAGAACCGAATTAAGCCAGAGCCTTAATATTAGTACGTCACCGTCACTAAATTAAGTTAATCAAATGTTGTTAGATTAGAGCCTTTAACCAGGCTGACCTTATTCCTTATTTAAACGATGACTGATTGCAGTATAACTATTACTGCCATCTGAGTTTAGTACTGCGCTAGCTGCATAATAAGAACGGACACTGCGGCAAGGAAGGGATCTGTATAAAAGCAATAACATAATATTAGTAATTAAGTACCGCGGAAACGGCAAAGTAGTATATAAAGAGGCAGTGACAAAGATGCTCTGCAAGAGATCGCATATAGGATGTAGCTGACTATAATAAGCCTAAACCATCCTTATACAACTGAAGACAGGACTAAGCCGTATTAGGATAAACTAGTAAAGGATCTTATTAAAGATTATAAGGAGAACAGGATTTAGATATATAGGAGCCAGCGCTTTTCCTTAAGAGGTCGTCTTGATAAAGGACTGCATTGTGGACACAAGGGCAAGGGATATGTGATAGAGGCAGTCACAATAACTGAGAAGCTAATACCGGATAATATTAAGGACGACTTAGGCGAAACGTAGAGCCAGTAGGACAGTAATTAAGAGACTAAAAGTAGAAGATAATCCTAAGAAGGCTCTTAAGCTGGAAGAAGATTAAGGATACGCGAGCGTACTACTAACAGCTAGGGTAAAGAAGTAGTCATAAAAGCCTAAGGATGCGCTAAAGAAGCTAAGAGTAAAGACGGTTCTAAAAGGAAAGAAAGTAGCTATTAAGGACATCTTACAAGGGCACTAGGCCTATAGTAATAGTTTAGAGGAAGCTACCGTTAGTACTTATAAAGGAGGAAGTCTTAGGACAGGTCTCTAGATTAGACGTCTGGTGGACACTAAGAGCCTTAATTAACTACAAATGCAGAGCTTTAACCAAATGGCTATACAGCCAGAGTCTTAATCAACTGTCTATAGGTATAGAGCCTATGGATATAGAGCCTTAATAGAACGTCAACGGATTTAAAAGCTTTAATTAAGCATACGACAATGCAGAGCCTAGGTTATACGTATAATAGAAAACACCTTAAGTTAAGCCAAAGCCTTAGTTAAATCTTAATTAGTCAGACACCGCCTCTATAGTTAAGTTGGATCAGCTAGAGCTTTCAGTCGGGCCGACCTAATACCCTATTTGAACGTTAGTTAATCATACGTTGTTACAGTCAAATCAAATCAGTCACCGTTGCCGTCAGACATCTTTAATCAGCAGTTAAAGGTCCTATAATAGCAGACAGACAGCCTCTGCAGGAACCTCTCCCTTTGACCCTCCTTTATTAATCAATTGCCGCCTATCTTAACGCCCACGGACTGGTTAACCAGAACGGTCTTTCCTATAGACGCAGATACGGATCTCTACATGGAGTCTTATATAGAGTCGTACATAGAGTCTACGGATACGGAGCACATAGGTGCAGAGCCTTAATTGGACAATAGTACGGCAGCTTAACTGGACGCCTATATATGCGAAGCCTTAATTAAACGGTAGATGCGGAGCCTTAACCAATTACACGCCTACACGGAGGTTTTAATCGATTGTCTATGGATACAGAACCTTGGTTATATATACAGCCGAAAACACCTTAAGTTAAGCCAGGGCCTTATTAAATCTTAATTAGCTAAACGCCGTCTCCGCATTTAAATCAGGATAATTAGAACCTTCAACTGGGCCGACTTTCTACCTTAATCAAACAACCAAACAATCAGTTGCAGCACGTCGTCGCCAACCAATTAGACAGTCTTCGGCCAGCAGTCAAAGCACGCACATAGACACGGACGCAGACATGGACGCAAAATATGCAATGCAGAGCTACTAATACACAGCCAGATACACAGCTAGATGTAGAGCTAGATGTAGAGTCTTGATATCAAACAACCAGCTAAACAACCAAATTAAGCCAAAGTCTCTGCTATTTTGATTAACTGCCCTACCGCCACCGCCGCCATTCTGTCCAACTGCTTTATCCCTACTATCTTAACCAACTACTTTATCTCTATTATTCTAGATCTGTACCGTTGCTAGATCTAATTACTGCCGGATCTACTAAATCTATTATATAGTTCCGCCCAACTGTTCTGACCAACCTATTCCATTCTACTGTTTCCACTGACTGCTACTCCAACTAACCGCCGCCGACCGATTGTTCTACTGCTACTGCTACTACTACTACTACTGCTACTACTGTTCTAACCAGCTATTCTACTGCTGCTGTTTAGCCGTTCTGTTCCATTGTTCCAATTATTCTACCGCTACTGCCTTAACTAACTGCTACTGACCGTTCCGCTTCTACTAAGTGTTCTGCTATTAAAAGTTCTGCTGTCAGATGTCCTGCTGCTTACTAACTGTTACCAAGTTCTTCTACCGAGTGTTCTACCACTAACTGTTCTGTTTTATTTTACTGCGCTAAATGTCTACTTTTACTACTGCTTCTACCACCGTTACTGTTACTGCTATTACCGCCGCTGTTATTATTTCTGGTTTACTGTTCTAGTTACTAGTAGGAAAATTAGATCTTAGCTATAGATAACGGAAGGATATCATGGAATAGTTTTACAAGGCTATAAAGACGGCTGCAGAATTACGCTTTTAACTAGTACCACTAGTAGGTATAGTACACAGGCGATTAGGGCGGCTAGTGCGTGCATTTATACTTTCAACCAGTAACGCTGGTGGGTATAGTGCATAGGCAACTAGTACGGCTAATAGGTGTATTTATTTCAGTGCGTGTCTGATAGGTATCTTACTAGAAGGAAGAGATTTCCTACGTTCTATTCTATGCTTTCCTTTTTTCTATTCTGCTCTTGCTATTCTTTTATTTGGCTATTCTTCTATAGTATAGAACGTTAGGGGACAACGTTCTTAGTAGGGGAGGTATGTGGTGGGGTAAAATGTCCCATGCTCAGTGTCTTGGCATTTTCCTATATTTATTGAGCTTCGGCTTTCCTCCTTCTTTCCTCCTTATCTTACAGACATCACGAACCTACCGGAATACATTCTTTTCTTTCCTTTCTTACAGACTGCTTTACTGATTACTTTTGACTAATTATGACCGACCGACCGACAGACAGACTGACTGACTAACTGACTGACAGCATTCTGACTTCCTATCTAAGAGACACCGTACCCTTCCACACTATAACTTCTACTAACACTTTATTAAGAACTATAGTAGGATTACCCAGCCCCTAAGCCTACTTACCTATAAGGACCGGCCCTTTTACTTTAATACCATATATAGGCAGGCCTTTAACAAGCTTAAGAAACGACTGGTCTCTACTCCCTTACTTACCTACTTTAACCTAAAACAGCCCTTAATGCTAGAAACCGATGCCTTAGATAGTATTATAGCTAGCATTTACTCCTAAAAGCAGACGGACAGAGAATAGTACCCTATTACTTACTATTTAAAGACTATAGTAGATACTAAGTTAAACTACTTAATTCATAACAAAGAAATGCTGGCTATTATCTCTAGCTTTTAGCACCAGTGAGCCAAACTAAAAGGCACTCCTAAGTCTATCTAGGTAGTTTCTAATTATAAGGCCTTAGGATATTTTATAACAATAAAGGCACTTATAGCCTAATAGGCGCGCTAGGCGAACACCCTATCTTAGTTTAACTTCCTAATTATATATAGGCTAGGCACCACTAACTATACGGATACTCTTATAAGGCGTAAACAAGATATAAATAACTAGGCAACTATAAAGATCTTATTATAAACCTAGGCGCTACTATAACTAGAGCACCTTAACCCCTAAATATAGGTAGAACTAAATACAGACTCTTTAGACACTAAGATATATCCTATTAACTCCATGGAACTTAACCTTATTAATAAACTGCTATAGGTAAACTGTACGGCTCCTTCTCTATAAAAGTACCGTAGAAAGATAAAGGACGTCACTAGCCTATAGTCCCTTAAGAATGGACTACTTAAGTATAAGGAACGGCTAGTAGTAGCTAAGGAACAGAACTTATAAACCCAGCTTATTATAGAAGCGCATACTTAGGTCTCTACGGCCTACCCCAGAAAAAATAAGACTTATAAAATTATCAGTAACCGTTACTACTGGCCTAGAATAGTTATAGATATTAATTGCTATATATAAAACTGTAATAACTACCGTAGGTTTATAATTCCATAAGATAAGACCCTAGGACTGTTAAAACTACTTCTAATACTAGAGCGCCCCTAGTAGTATATCTCTATAGATTTCTACAAGCTACCTATAGACTGTAATGGATATAATATAGCTATGGTTATAGTTAACCGCTTTAGCAAGCGCCCATTCTTAATTCCCTATTATAAGAATATTAATGCTAAAGAAGCGGCCTAACTATATATTTACTATATCTACCGCATTTACAGACCACCAAATACTGTTATATCTAATCATAGGCCGTAATTTATATTAGCCTTCTAGAACAAGTTTACCTAGATCTTAGGCATTAGGCTAAAGCTTTCTATAGTATACTACCCCTAGATAGACGGCCAGACAGAGATTATAAACTAGTATTTAGACTAGAGACTCCAACCCTTTATTAACTACTTTTAGAACAATTAGGCCGAACTACTACCTCTAATAAACTACGCCTAGGCTACCCTACCCCACAACTCTATAGGATTTACACCTATCTAGCTAGAAATAGGGTACTTACCCTATATAAGCTTTAACTGGGAAAGAATGGAAGGGCCACAGACTATATGCAAAAAACTATCTTATAAAGAAGCCCAGCATTACGCCAAACGCTTAAAAGAAGCCTAGAAAGTAGCCCATATAAACCTAAAAAAGGCCCAGAAATTAATAAAACAATAGGCAAATAAGTATAGGCGTGAGCCTAACTTTACTATAAGCGATATAATCTAGGTTATAATAAAGAACTGGAAGATAGAACGGCCTAGCTATAAGCTAGACTATTAGATAGCAGGACTATATAAGGTCCTTAAAAAGATAGGCAACTTATATAAAGTAAAGCTCCTAGATTCAATCAAGGTCCACCCTAAATTCTTGCTAGATAAGCTATAGAAAGCTATAAACAACCTATTACCTAGACAAAAGAACAAACCTCCCCTACCAATTTAAGTCAATAGCTGTTCGACTCAGTCAATCAAGGTATAAGCACGGCAAGAGGGACGCGCAAGCCTGTATGATTGGTAATCTATAAACAAGGATCCAAAGCTAGAGAAAGGAAAGGAGAAGAATAGCAGCGCCGTGCGAAGTTTTATGCGGTCCTCTAGTCATATGGGCTTACGTGACTCTGCGTCTTCCATAACGTCTACCACAATCCACCGTTTTCCACTAGCGCCGTAATATTACCCCCCTTTCTAAAAAAGCCTACCCTTAGGCTTTGTATGTCCATATTATAACCATAGGGTATTCTTGTCTTTATACTTAATAGGCAGCCTATTATCTTCGCTATACTAGTACTCCATCTACTTGTTAAGGTACTTTGGGGGTCCGGGTTTGTTAGGGTATTAGTTATAGAAATCTTTAAGCTTCTAAGGGTAGCCTATAAAGTTCCAGGTAGGGTACCAGGTTAGGTCTAGATTTTAGCCCCTCTATTAGATACGGTATTTTAGTGTTCCCCATACTAGTTTACTGGCTAGTATTTTGTTAACTTCCTATTTATCGTTACTATTAACTTAAATTAGCAGAGGAGGCTTATTCCTTTATCTAGGTAACGGGTTATTTACAGCTTCCATAGCTTATCCGGCAAGAATTTAGGGTAGACTTTAATTAAGTCTGGGAGCTTAACCTTATATAAGTTACCTACTTTGTTAAGGATCTTATACGGTCCTGCCATCTTATAGTCTAGTATACGGCTAGGCCGTTATATCTTCTAGTTCTTTGTTATAACCTAGACTATATCGCCTATAGTAAAGTTAGGCTCGCGCCTATACTTATTTGCCTACTATTTTATTAATTTCTAAGCCTTTTCTAGGTTTATATAGGCTACTTTCTAGGCTTCTTTTAACCGTTTAGCGTATTACCAGGCTTTATTATAAGATAGTTTTTCGCGTACAGTCCGTGGTCCTTCTGGTCTTTCCCAGTTAAAGCTTATATAGGGTAAATACCCTATTTCTAGCTAAATAGGTGCAAATCCCGTAGAGTTGTGGGGTAGGGTTGCCTGGGCGTAGTCTATTAGGGGTAGTAGTTTGCCCTAGTTATTTTAGAAATAGTTAATAAAGGGCTAGAGTCTCTAGTCTAAGTATTAATTTATAATTTCTGTCTAACCATCTGTTTAGGGGTAGTACGCCATAGAAAGCTTTAGTTTAATGCCTAAGATCTGGGTAAACTTATTCCAGAAGGCTAATATAAACTACGGCCTATAATCGGATATAATAGTCTCTAGTAGTCCGTAGATTTGGTATACGTAGTAAATATATAGTTAGGCTACTTCTTTGGTATTAATATCTTTATAATAAGGGATTAAGAACGGGCGCTTGCTAAAGTAGTTAACTAGGATTATAACCGCATTATATCTATTACGGTCTGTAGGTAGCTTATAGAAGTCTATAAAGATATACTGCTAGGGGCGTTCTAGTATTAGGAGTGGCTTTAATAGTCCTAGGGTCTTATCTTGTGGAATTATAAACCTATGGCAGTTATTATAGTTCCGTATATAGCGGTTAATATCTATAACTATTCTAGGCTAGTAGTAGCCGTTGCTAATAATCCTATAGGTCTTATTCTTTCTAGGGTAGGCCATAGAGACCTAGGTATATGCTTTAGCAATAAGCCAGGTCTGTAAGTTCTATTCCTTTGCTACTACTAGCTGTTCCTAATACTTAAGTAATCCGTTCTTAAGGGACTATAGGCTAGTAACGTTCTTTGCCTTTTTGTGGTACTCCTATAGGGAAGAGGCTGTATGGTTTACCTATAGTAATTTATTAATAAAGTTAAATCCTAAGGGGTTAATAGGATATATCTCGGCACCTAAGGAGTCTATACTTAGTTCTACCTATATCTAGGGGTTAAGGTGCTCTAGTTATAGTAGTACCTAGGTCTATAATAAGATCTTCACAGCCGCCTAGTTACCTAGGTCCTGTTTATACCTTATAAGAGCATCCGCACGGTTTATAGCGCCTAGTCTATATATAATTAAGAAGTTAAACTAAGATAGAATATCCGCCTAGCGTATCTGCCGGGCTATAAGGGCTTTAGTTATTATAAAGTATTCTAGGGCCTTATAATCTAAAACTACCTTAATAGGCTTAGGGGTCCCCTTTAGCTATATATACTAGTGCTAAAAGCTAGAGATAATAGCCAGCATTTCTTTATTATGGATGTGGTAGTTTAGCTTAGCATCTATTATAGTCTTTAAATAGTATGCAATAGGGTGCCATTTTCCGTCCGGTTGCTTCTGGAAAAAAATACTAGCTATTATACTGTCTAAGGCATTAGTTTCTAGTATTAAGGGCCGTTTTAGGTTAAAGTGGATAAGTAGGGGAGCTAATACCAGCCGTTTTTTAAGCTTATTAAAGGCCTGTATATATATAGCGTTAAAGTAGAATAGCTGGTCTTTTCTAGTAAGGCGGTTAAGAGGCTAGGTGATTCTGCTATAGTTCTTAATAAAGTGTTAGTAAAAGGTACAGAAACCTAAAAATAATTATACCCCCTTTATGGTCCGTGGGGGTATCCACTAGTTAATTATAGCTGTTTTCTTTAAGTTAGCCTTAATTCCGTTTATACTAATAATAAAACCTAAGTACTTTATACGCTTAACACTAAATTCCAACTTTTTAATATTAGCCTAGAGACTAGCCTTGCGGAGCCGTTATAGGACTTTATAAACGTGTTCCTTATATTCTAGCTTATTTTTAGAGTAAATTATAATATTATCTAGGTAGGCTGTATAGAGTTTATTAAGGTAGTTGAAGAGTATATTATTTATAATACCGCTGGTATATAGCTAGTCTATTAGTTAGTCTAAAAGGGAGTACCTTATATTTATATGTTCCGTAATGGGTTTAAAATATAGTAAGCTCTTTAGACCTAGGGTTTATCCTAATTTAGTGGAAGGCCTGGCGGATATTAAGCTTTATAAAGACCTTAGCTCTACTTATTTAGGTAAGGGTCTTATTAAATAAGGGTAGCGGATAGCAGTCCTTACGGGTTATGTTATTTAGCTTATAGTAGTTAATGCAGAAGCGCAGTCCTCTATTTGGCTTTTTAGTAAAGAGAATAGGCGAGTTAAAAGGGGCTTAGCTAGGCTTAATAAAGCCCTTATTTAGGTTATTAATAAGATACTGCTTTATAGCCTGTAATTTGGCGATAGACTATAGGTAGAGAGGGCTAAAGCTAAGAGTGCTTCCTTTACCTTAATTAATCTTAATCTTATGGTTATATGGTTAGTAAGGCGGAAGTATATCTAACACTGCCTTAGAGAATACGTCCTTAAATTTCTAGTATTAATTAGGTAGTTTTTGTTCTACTAGTTCCTTATCTATAAGCTCGCTTTTCTATCCGCTAGGCTTACTTTCCTTTTCCTTAATTATTTGATTAATTTTATATAGGCTAGTTATAAAGGTAACGGTATTAGGCTAAACTAAGTTCTGGTAGAATCCTATAGCACTAATATAGCAGATATTAACTAGTGGGAGGTCCGCAGGTTTCTTTACAAACACTTATTAGGCCGTATCTTGCGGTATAAGGTGTATAGTCTTCCTTAGCTTACGTTCTATTTTCCGTAAGTTATCCTTTCTATCTATTAGCTTAGTACAGCATCTAATATCCCTAGTTTTTCTTTAGGGCTGTGTAGGGCCTAGGTTCTCCGTGGGGGGCTTAGCTAGGTTACTACTAACTTCCTAGGTCTCTAGTGCGGATGGCGTAATATATACAGTCTAGGGGCGGCGTAGTATACGGATCCGTTAAGGATTAAGATATACATTCTTCTTAAAGGCCTAGTCTCTACGCATAGTATTGGCTTAGTAAATAGTATAAATCTAGGGCCGTATAAGGGTTTCTATTATAATGCTAATTTCTTTTATAAAGGAAGGGGTTAGGGGTAGGGTTTTAGGCTAGATAAACCGTCTATTCCGTATATTGAGCTGTAAGCCTAAATAGGCTAGCCATTTTCTCCCTATAATTATATCGTGGCTCCTAAGGTCCGTAATAAAAAAGGGGATGTTATACTGCCTTTGTCTGTTAACGCGGAGGTAAATCCGCAAGATAGTTATAATAGGTAGCCCTATTTATTTATTATACCCGCAAATAGGAATTGGTTTAGGTAGTTCTTTAAGGGGTATATTTAAAAAGTTAGCTAGCTTTATAGCATACTAGGTATCTATTAAGGTAAAGGCATTTACTCTAGAGTTAGCTAAAGCAGAGGTTAAAACTTAATATCTATTACGGAATAAAGTATAAGGGATAGTGTAGCTTCTTCCACTAACTAGCCAACCTAGATTAACATATAATATATTAATCCCTTTTAACCCTAGAGAGGAGTCTTTCTCTAGGGTTCCTCTTTTTCCAACTCTATACTATCCTCCTAAATTAACAGAACCTCGCCCGTTTTTGCCTTTGTCTAGTAATCCTTTATAAAGTGGTCTTTCTGGCCATATAAGAAGCAAGCTCCTTAATTACTAAGGGCCTATTTATAGGGGTCGTTGTATATGGGCCAAGTATGCACCGGACCTGTAGTAGGACTAGCTATATATCTAGCTGCTAAATTAATGGTAGGCTATATAGCTGGTGCTATAGGAGTTATAGATTATGCTAGGGTGTTATAGGCCGTTTATAAAGTACTTATAGTCTAGTTTAGAGAGTTTCTAGCTTTATACCGCTTAGATTATGCCTCAATTTAATAAAGGCCTTAGTTAATAGCTAGGCAGTGGTCTATAAGTACCTTTAGCGTCTATATAGTAGTAAAAACTGGCAGTACGGCGCGCTATAGGTCTAGGGTAAGCTTATTAAAGAGGTCTAGCATTAGGTCTTTATAGGGAATTTAGGCTTAGCCGGCTAGG
>Ga0307507_10000653_pt1 | contig 75139 bp, 36 predicted proteins | sample 7_EM_MG_FD_207223 | JGI IMG/M metagenome (GOLD analysis project Ga0307507, IMG submission 207223) | Populus trichocarpa ectomycorrhiza microbial communities from riparian zone in the Pacific Northwest, United States - 7_EM | ecosystem: Host-associated > Plants > Roots > Unclassified | place... | reverse complement strand
GTTCAATTGCTTCCGACCAGCGCGCCCAGTGGTAAGATTGTAATGGGTAGTGCTTTGATTCGAATTCAAGACAGTGTGTAACGCCGTGCTTTTTGTTCTTACAGTGCTGTTGAAGGCAGCGATGGCGTTTAAGTAGCGCGTATAGATGCTTGCCTTCAGCTTCATCACGATCACGTCGTTCAGCAGCCTCTTTCTGTATTTTAGTGGTAGTTGATTTCTTCTTTTTACCAATAACTTCCTCCACTATACCTTCGTGATCCTCACTAGAGGACTCTACTTCCTTATTGGCCGCTGCTTTGGTCGGAAGACCTGCCGCTTGAAGCCGTGCATTAACAGCCGCATTAACAGCCGCAGTGAATTCAGCACCTCTGGCTTCAGTAGACGCGTTAACAGGTGCAGCAGCGGTCTTATATTTGACTATAAGATTAACCCGAAAAGCCTTCCTCGCGTACTTTGATTCTGTCTCTATTATTCCCTCTACTTTACGCCATTCATCTGCATCGTTGACTTCTTTGGGTATTGTAGGATCCTTTGGACTTGATGATGAAATAACAGCAGTTGATTGATTAAGCTGGAAGGAACGAAGGCCGTAATATTTACTGGCTCGATGCGTATTTTCGGCGACAAACTCCTGGAATTTGAAGACTCCGAACGAGATAGGTAGAACATTAGTAAATAGCGTTGTGCTATCAGCGTACACGGCCAGATTCAAAAGAAAGGTTCGAGGGCCTTTAGACTATTCTACAGCAGTAGGAGGTATTAATACAGGCGGTACAGGTTCAGCGGTAAGGTCTACTTCTTGAGGCGCTTTAGAAGTATTCTTTATAGTATTCTTAGGTGCTTTGGCTTTCCTCCTATGTGCCATGGCGCTAACTGCAATAGGAAAAAATATAGGCTTTAAATAGCTTCAAAAAATAGGCAACAGCGATGTGTTGGTATGGAGGATGGGTGGTGGCATGCGCGGGTACAGAAAAGTGGTTCAAACAGGTGAGGATTCGGTAAATTTCTGTACTAGATCATGGTTTCTGACATAAACCCGTCCTTTTCTGAAGCGACTGTACCGCCTTCGTTGCGTCTCCGTGGAGCGAGCTGGATGAGCTCACTAACTTTAACTCGCCCGGATTCCACACCACACCCGCTCTAGGGCATGTACTCTTGTGTATGCATTCAACTTCATATCCCGACGAGCTCAAACCTTATAGGGAAGCAGCGGAGCACTTTGGGTCGCACGAGTTAACCCTGCCGCAGCTCTCAGCAACAAACTCGACACCAGCAAAGCCCTAAACTCGTGCCCTCAAAGCAGACTACGTCCTACACCCTCCACAATCTTCCGTAGTCCAAAATAACTTCTCCGTGAGCAAGGTGCAGCTCTACTCACCATGGCAGCTCCTGTGGCTTTGAACACAACGAAACGGAAGTTCCATAAGCTCCTGGACAATCTTACCGCCAGCAAATCCCAAACAAGCTTGGTCTCCGTGCGTGACAGCCAAGATGGATCGACTGCTTCACTCACTGCTACCCCAGCAGAGCCTCCACCTAAGCGGTCACGACTGTCAGATCTAGGTATGGAAAGGCCTCCCTCAGCTGCTGGAGGCAAGCCTCGCCCTCTCAGCCGCGACTCACTCCTTCCTAGAAAGAGTCTAGGGAGACCGGGCAGCGTACGCTTGGTAGGACCACAAGCCGCCGAAAGGCCTTCTACACCACGCAAAACGCCCAATTATGCTCCGTATAGCCATGAGCAGTTCCTCGCACGACTCAAAACTTTCGCGGATGTGAGACTTTGGTCGACCAAGCCAGATAGGATTGGGGAAGTGGAATGGGCAAAGCGAGGATGGATATGCGAGGGCTGGAACACTGTTGCCTGCAAAGGAGGGTGTGAGCAACGTGTTGTTGTTATATTAAGGCCAGAGAGGAGGGATGAGGATGGGAAGGAGATTGACAATAGCGAAGACATGAGTATGGAAGTCGGTACGTGCCACCTTATATATTCCTGTCCTTCCTGTCCTTCTGTCTTTCGTTCTTCAAATTTCACCGTCGTTTTCACATACAACTGTCGCTTTTAAAACCAACCATTTCCTAACTCATTCTTTCGAACTGCAGAAGACGAGCTCGTGAATCGATATTCTGATATCATCGTTACTGGACATACTGAGCATTGTTTATGGCGAAAGGGAGGCTGCAAGAGTAAGTGTGCCTTGTTCCGTCCATATCACTCCTACGTCACCAAATCCCCAGTCTCATAATTAGATGAATTCACTTTAACAGCCTAAGACGTTCACTGCTAACCTTGTGCTTTAGAGGACATCTACCACATTCCCATGGCTAGACGGGATCGCTGTGAACAGGACCTCTTACGTCGCTATCGGTCTTTAATCTCCATTGAAACACATCTGCCGCCACCCGAGAGTATTACTTACCCTGGTGAACCACCAGAAACGCTCATTGCACTCTTGCTGGCCTCCTTTTTCGCAGTTACTGATAGCACATCTGAGACACCAGCTACATCAGATGGAATAGCATCACCCTCCCCACCGAAAACCACCACACTCGCTTTTGCAATCTTCGGCTGGAGCGGTGTTCAGCAGGAGGGTCTCAACCTTGTTGCCTGTGACCACTGCTTTCAACGTGTCGGACTATGGCTATACACGAGAGAACGCATCCGGGAAATCAGCCTCAAAGTCGATGTTGAAGAATCCCATCTTCGCCTCAATCTTCTTGAAACTCATCGCGAACACTGTCCTTGGAAGAATCCCGAGTCCCAGCATAATCCTGTTGATGGTCAATTGGCCAACTCACCCGCTTGGAAAACACTACAATACATACTGGGGGCTTCTAAACGTAAATCGCCAGCTTTAGGTCAATCACCCGCTGACCAGGAAAGCCCGGTACACCATCCTCAAGTAGACAAGACAGACAAGATCACGGATACGTGGAAGAAGCTCAAATCCAAGCTGAAAAGCACGACTAGCAAGCGGTCTAGCACGATCAGTTTTTGATTTCTTTCTAAGGGTTTTAGGTATTGCATTGCTAGTTCCATACGAGCCTCTTCCTGTACAGAGACTTCTCAATCGTGTATTGTCGATCACTGGTTAGCGTCTTCAATCCTGCAAAAGCTGAAGATTTCCAACTGAATTAATAAGCATCCACTGAAGCCTCTTTGAAATCAGCAGTACAAACCCGAGAGCATGGATCCCAGGAGTCGTCAGGAGAGTAGTCAAGGCCCTCGGCCTGCACGTCAGGATGGTGACCATTACTCTGCCGGCGGTGCGCCCCTGCTAATCCCGTTACCTCAGACGTGCCAACAGCTAGCCACCCCGCTGGATGGCAACTGCTGACTAACTTGTTCGGCGTAACTCAGTTCGCCGGAGTTGATAGGAGGAGCAGCCATCCCAGCCCATTACGTTCAAATCCTCCAGAGCAAGGCCCACAAAGATCTTCAAGTGTTGACAGCCGCCACCCTCGTAATAGGGGACGACCACCTACCCCGGAGCCATACTCGTACTACAGTTCAGACATAAGTATACAACCGAGCCTCATTCCAAGAGACGATCAGGGCAATATAATAGGTCCGAATATTTACACTGATGCCTCAGTGCAAACTCTCAAGGCAGCCGAGGTAAGCTGTCTAAGTCCGATATTTCCTATCATTGGAGCCACAAAGCGGCATAGGCCGACATGAACAATGTCTTGACACACTTGACATATGTAACAACTGACATGGCCACCTACCAATCGGAAACTATTATAACACCCAGGTGCAGCGTTAGATCTCGGTTTATGATTCTCCCGCGTTCACACCATTCGCGCACCTTCAGATGGCAAACGCCATTGCCACGTCGGACCCCATTTGCGAGCTCCTAGGCGAAACAGGAAGTTTCAGGCTTACGTATACTGCGCGCTGCCGCAACAATTCTTTTCCCTTTGTGCTAATGCTGCGTTTCGGATCTAGGCTGTCTTCACTCCGAGGAAAAGAGTTTTGGTTAAGAAACAGCTGAAGGCATTCTAGACCCAGTGCAAGGACAATTCAAGAGACGCGATCGCGATCGCAATCGTTCATGGTGACAGCGACGACAGTAATCAATACAGCCCGCGTAATTGTGGTAATCGATCCGGGCCTACAGGTCCACCTGGAGCTCGACTTTCACCTGCAGCTGAACGCGCCGGGGCGAAGCTCAGCGGGACTGGAGGCGGTCGGAGAGTCCTGACAAAGAAGAGACCTGAAAGCGCAACCTAAATGGTCACCATTTCCTACGAATCAATTGAGGCCGGCCCAGCACCAGCTACAACAGAAAAAAGCATGATCGAGGAAATGGTTCAGAACTCGTTGGACATTCACGATAACGGTTGGAGCGGTGAAGCTGAACGCAACAACACACGGACCAAGCGTTTTATGAGATGTTGAGGAAGAACGCGTTAGCCCATGACAGTAACGAGGAAAGCGATCAACCTGGACTGGCATACAAGAAAGTTCGCTCCTTTCCCGAAACTTTCGAAATATCCACCAGGGCACAAGGAAAACGGCGTGCACATTAGCTCGGCAACAGCAAAGACGCACAATCGCAACTGAGTGAGCGCTGTTTCTGTCGCGAGGACGACGACGAGAGGGAGAGGAGCTGTCAGGCAGTCGAGTCGTGTGGGTTAATCACGTGATTGATCAGGCGTCGGCCAGAGCGATGGAACATCTAGGGGAGAGGGCACGGTCGCGAACAGCATCGCGAGCCTTGCTGAGAGGATCGCAAGCGAAACACCAAGACCAATCGAAGATATTATTCTGGATCCGAATATTGAGCCGGGCCAGAACGTGTTTGCAGGCGGAAGTGTTGTGGTTTCTAGCGGGAGTAGGATTGACGTGCTGAGCTTGGTTTTTGTACTCTTAGCTCTCATGAAGTATTGATTTGTTCCCAGTTATTGGGTTTTTCACATTCCTGAGGAAATCAGAACGCGAACAGGAATATCGCATTTGACTTGCTGTATGACTGATGATTGAATGAATGATCTGTGACGACGGCCTGATAAACTAGCCTGCAAACTGCGGCTACGTAGTATTTATGAGAACGACGGTTAATCTTTAGCATGCGCTATCCTGAAAGGAACCGAAAGGACAGCAGCCCAACCGCGCCGAACCCTAACCAGAAACAAAACATTACCAGTAACAATTACATTCAACCCAAACTGTTCACTGTTGTCCAGGAAATACCCGAAAGTCATACGCCCTCAACGCCGGCCATACACCGAATCATCGCTCTGGCCTTCCCTCCCCCCAGCCTTCCGTCCCTTCGCCATAACCGTAATCCCCATATCGACACCTCCCACAGGGCTTTCCAGAACTCTCATCCGCTCAAACAGGCCCTGATGCTCGAGCTCCGCCTCCCTTTCGTGCCTAGTATCGAACTCGGCATCGCGTTTGAACAGGTTCATGATGTCCTTCATGCTGAGTTTGGCGACGGCCTTGCCACCCTCGATGGCTGCGCTGGCGAGCTTGCGTTTGGCGTCTTGCAGATCCAAAATGCGGGCTTCGACCGAGGAAGCAATGGTAAGTTTGTATACTGTTACGTCTACGGTTTGGTTAAGGCGATGGACGCGGTCTATGGCTTGTTCTTCCACGAACTAGATTTAGACAAAGTGTTAGCATTATTACCCAATTGGCAAGACTAGGTTGAAGGTATGTTGTACGAGGCGGGGACTTACAGGATTCCAGAATGGCTCTAGAATAACCACTCGGCTTGCAGCGGTAAGGTTGAGGCCCAAACTACCGCACTTCAAACTGCAGAGTAGCACTCTTGTCCTCTTGTCATTCCTTAATTTATTCAAACTTGCTTCGCGGTGGTCATTGCGCATGCTCCCATCGTAGCGCGTGAAGACGTAGCCGTTGCGCCTGAGGAATGGTTCGATGAGGTCAAGCATCGATGTGAATTGCGAGAAGACAATTACTTTGTGGTCGGGGGTTTCCTTTTCGAGAATTTGGAGGAGATGGCGGATTTTTGTTGAGGGTGTAAGGTGGGAAGCGGAGTATACAGGATCAGAGTCTGATTCTTCTTCTGACTCGGATTCAGATTCAGTCTCCGAGTTTGAGTTTGAGTCGGATTCACCCTCAGGCTCGGATTCGGAGTCTTCCTGCCCATCATCTGACTCGAGGCTGATGACATTCTTGCTCTTTTTCTTTTGGCCAACCGTGGATCCCTCCTCGTTAGTCTCAGAGTCATTAGATTCGAGCCATTCACCTCCGCCTTCCGCATTTTCATCATCTGTACCACCGGCCTTTCCTAGGTCTGGTACTTTTTGCTGAGACGTAGGGACAACCCAATCACCTTCCTCATCTTCGCCGTCACTATCCAGGATGACCCGACGGTCTCTAGCAAGCCTTTGGGGTTCGGGGCTCGCACTCTCCTCTTTCTTGGTATCTCGATGCTTCTTACTCTCCTTCTTACTCTTGTGGTGTTTTGAGCGGTGCTTATGTTTGTGCTTCTTCCCCTGTGACATTGACAGATCGTTCTCGCAGTCTTCGCACCGAAGGGCACCAGCAGCCATTTCAGACTGATTCAGGGTAGCTTGGCAGACATCGCATTTCTTGGTTTCTACGCTGAGTCCACCAAGCATAGCAGCCATGTCGTCCACATCCTTGTCTGCAGTATCGCGAGAGCGTCTAGTCTGCGAACCAGCACCACGGGGCGAAGTTGAACCTGTAGCTAGAGCATCCTTATCATTCTTGACGTTGCTTTTAATCAGCTCTGGATGGTTGCAAGCCTGACGGAGGCGAAGTAGCAAGACCAAAGCACCAATATAATCAGCCTTCTCACCACCCATCATTTCCTCTAGTCGATCCTGTGCTCGGGATGCGAGGCGGTCGTAAAACCGGCGTTCTTCGGGTGTGAAATGTGCCAAAACAGTCTCAATGTTCCTAGCCACAATCCTGAAGCCGCCAGACCCGTCTCCACCCTCTTTCACTTTGCCGCCCGGATTGAGGGCGCCCTCTTTCTTGAGGACGTCCTTGGTGCGTCGCTTCATGAATGCTTTCAGGAAGTATTGCAGCCGCTTCATCGCGAGTCCACCGCGTCCATTCTTCATGGGGCCAGTAATTGAGTCTTTCCAGTTTTTAAGTTCGTCGTATGGCTTGATACGCAGAAACTTAATCAAACTCTGGAGCTCGTCAAGATTATTCTGCATAGGTGTACCAGTCAAGCACCAGCGGTAATGAGACCTTAAATCATAACAGGCCTTGGTCATCTTCGCATTGCGGTTCTTGATGCTGTGCGCTTCATCCAAAATAACTCGATACCAATGCACCCCAAAGCAGCCAGCTTTGAGCCCATCCTCGCGCTCATCACTATTAGAATGCTCCGAAGAAAGAACATTATAGGTAGTGATGACCACGTCGTAATTCTTGAGTTTGGAGAAATCCTTAGTTCGGGAAGGACCATGATGAACCAAAACACGTAGGCTATGAGATTTAAGGACTTTGGTATTGATCTCGGACTCCCATTGTTTGATTAGTGCCAGTGGAGCCACGACTAGCGTACCCTTGCCAACACTTGAAGCGATCTTGTTCTTAGGATTATCAGATGGTGTGTCTACTGGTGGTCGAGGATTCGAAAGAATTAGAGCTAGAGATTGAATTGTCTTGCCGAGACCCATCTGAAAATAAATTAATATTTAGTCTCAATGAATAGAAGAGAAAGGAAAAGTAGTAGCTCACATCATCAGCAAGAATACCACCTTTTGGCAGCACACCATTCTTCTTCCGTACTCCAACCTCTTTATTCGTCATCCAAGCCACACCATCGACTTGGTGGGGAAGCAACTTGACAGTCAAGCCCTCAACACTACCATCGTCTTCCTCATCGTCTTCCTCGGCTTCGGCTTCGGCTTCGGCTTCTTTCTCCTCGGCCTTCATATCTAGAGCTTGGAGCTTCTTTGCCAAAGCATTCGTATCAGCATCTTCAACTTTTTGCTGTTGTTGCTTCTTCTTGCGGCCTCTTGTACGACGTATCTTATCTTCCTCATCATCGAAGGCTCCCTCCAGTAGAGCCTTGATGTTCTCGTTGGCCTGCGCAGCATCAACATACATATATGGGTCCACTGCGCCGAATTTATCCTGGCCGTCGCGCAAAGCTGCATCAGGATCAAACTCATCGTCATTCTTCTTCGTCAAGTCAATCGCATTTCGTTGCCCAAAAAAGTTGACAGGTTGAAAGCCATGTGTGCCGCCTATAGAAGAGTACACCGGTCGGGGAGCTGGCTGCGTTGTGTAGGTCGGATAGTTTCCCGGTCTTGGAATCTCAACAGGAGCCTGTGAGTTTTGTGGTGGATTGGGAGGGAAGGAGTTAGCAGGACGTGGAATCTCCATTATATCGGAGCTGTACGACCATCTGCTAGCCGAAGAATTGGGTTGCGTCGGAGGTACATAGTGGCTGAAAGGATGTACCTTTGGAGGGATAGTGAAAGGCGGTGGTGCCTGGGCTTGTTGTGGTTGTGGAGCCCGATGGTGTTCTGGACGAGCCTGATTTGGCTTTGGAATGTTGAATAGGTGCGAAGATTCATCCTTTCGGATATCTTTCTTTAAAGGATTTCTGAGCGGACTCGTATCCCCAAATTGCGGTGGATTGTTTGTTAAATCTTGTAGTGCTTTTGGGACCGGTGGTTGTGCTTGTGTGCTAGGCTTTGGTGCCTCTCGTTGATTAACCATGGCGTCCCTTTCCTGTGATATCTCTCTGGAGCCTCTTCTAGCTCCCAAACCTCACGCGGTTTTTTCGCTGTAGTTGTGCCCGCGCCAGGAGAAGACAACCCTCCCAAAGCTCGGTATGCTCCTCCTCAAACAGAGAGCTTCGATCACCAATTATTGAGTCTCCTCAATTATCTCCTTCGGATGACTCTTTATCCACAGCTTGCCGCCTGCTCCCGTATCCACTAGTCTCTGTTGCCACAAGTTTGGCCGCACGCGATAGGGAATTGGGATCCGTCTCAGAACCACTAGACTGTGTATGAGGTGTTAAAGTAGCTTTGTTGCCTGCAGATGGAGTAAATTTAGGTTTCTGCGGCGAAGTAAGAGTGTTAATCGGACGGCTCCCGGCGTGGATCTTGGCTATTTATCATACCGTGGTCAGTTGTGTCTTTTGGGCGGAGTTTTAAAGGATAGAAGAGCTTGAGGGTACGTACAGTTTCGCGATGCAGCTGTTGGCTCGTTGAATTCAGTTTTGTTGATGGAGTGGCGCAAAGGTCTTGGCGTTCGTTGCTCCATAGCAACCAACTCCATAGCAACCATACAACAGAACGCGTCCTTTCCTATTTCACGTCTGCGACGCCACGTCACGCGTGCTTCTAAACGGTAAGTCCTCAGTGTCAGCTCTGGACCAAGTTAAAGCCTTGAGATTTATCTACAGAATATGGTTATGCGTCTGACTAGATGATAATATGTTGGCAATTCCTATTCCACGTCTGAGAGTCTATCATCCATCATTCATCACCCATCATTCTCCATGCTGTCAATAAAGGTCAGAAACAGTAACTCCTCCTCCCCCAGAACCAAAATCCATTACAGGATAGTCTACATATTCTGGACCGACTTTAGGCCTATAATGCCTAACAAGGCGAAAACGAACGCGCCTCCACCAACCAACGCAGCTGACGGCACGCTCATGGTTCCATCCACGAAGCCTACCAGACAGCTGCATAGATCCACGGAATCGGTTATGATATTTGCCCAAAGAGCCCGCCGAATTTCAGATTGTGTCGCGTCAGTGGTTCTAGATGCGTCTTTCGCAGTCCATAATAAACCTCCGAGAACGGCATCACGAACGCCGAATAGTCGAGCTAGGATCATGTCTTGCGGCGCAATCGACAGCTGGAAAAGCTCGCCTACAAGTTTAGGTGCAAATAGACATGCGGCGCCACTGATAGCTCGAAGCACTGCTGTTGTCTTTATGACGCGTAGGCCGACTTTGCTCTGGTTGTCCGGTAGTGTCCTTGCACTAACTCCAGGGATTAACGATTCTGTAGAATCTTTGGATGCGGATGATGCCATGGCAGCACGGTAAACTCAGATAGTTATCGAAGACAGAGATATAGTAGAGATATTTAAGAAAGCCTTATGGAGAGGAAGGATGATCAATACGTAGAGGAAACTGTGTTTGTAAAGTCTCGAGAGCAAAGACAATCATTTCTATATAAAACAGAGCCTTACGACATGCACCTCGCATCTATAGCAGAAGCCCCGAACTCTTTTCTCTTAGTTGAGTGAGCTTATTCTCGTATTCAAGTCTCTCAGCAATACGATCAGATTCGCCGAGTCACACGCCACAGCATAACGTTATGCTTAGCCCCGCACAACGTTATTACCTGCGAAGAGGCCGCTCTTCAAGACTTTCCTCAGAATCTTTATTACTTTGAATTGGTAGAATAACGTTTTATCATCTTTACATTGACAGTGCACAGGGATCCATCTTGACCGCAATAACGGCGTGATGTCTTCCCCACTCCCAGCACCAGGCGACCCCGATCGAAAGCGTGTTCTCAATGTCCTCGCTCAGCGAAGATACCGTACGCCACCATACATCACCTTGCCTACCCAAATTTTTTAACATTGACTCTGCTGGTCTTAGGGCAAAGAAAACGCGAAAAGCTTGCGGCGCTAGAAGCCAGAGCGAAGACGGTATCATCTCAAACATCAACACAGCCACAGAACCCAAGTAATTCTGCCGTAACTACATCGTTACCGACCCCATCATCAACCCAGTGTGAGCCACAAAATGAGAGGCTTGATGCTGAAAATACTCCAATGCAAACTCCTGCCCCAGAACTTGAAGTATCCAAAGGAGGATTCAACGTGGATCTCTTTGGTTCACTTTATAGTGATGAGGATTCCATGCTGCTAGGTTTTGACCAATATACAACTTGTCCAGCGGGAGATATAGAGCTGAGTCCGTATGACGCAGCGTATTCTGAAGACGGTATATTCAATTCTCCTAACTCTCTTCGTTGCACAGAGCTAGAAAGTGCTAGATCTAACAACAACAGTTGGATATCACGGAACCAACCCGGCAAATCAAGAAGTCCGTCCTGCAACTCCACTTAAAGAAGGGCATTCAGCGTTCTCCTTCCCACTCTCGAATGATGCCGCCCTAGAAGTCCCAGTCCTCAATGCCCTCCGTGCCGGACTGACTGTCGCCAATCTCCTTGACTGTGCAAATTCCATATTTGACCCGTTCGCCCTCCGCACGCTCACTCCGCAACCCCAATCCGTCCCTCTGAATCTACAGCCAACGGACGTGCAGCAGCGCATCCCGCATCACCCGCTCTTGGACATCCTTCCTTGGCCCTCCGTCCGCACAAAGCTCATCTGCGCCCTCTCGCTGCCAGCACCACTGCGACCACCGCCTGCTCGCGACTCGATGGCCATCATGCAAATCGTTTTCGATATCGATGATACAGCCGAAGGATTCCGTGTCAATGGAATGAACGAGTTTGATGGCAAGGCATGGGAAGTTGGCGAAGCGTTTTTCCGGAATTGGTGGTGGGCTTTGGATCGGGAGGTCCTGGAGAATACGAACAGATTAAGAGCGCAAAGAGGCGTTGGGCGTCTAAGGCTTGAGGCAGCAGCGTAGCGACAGAGGCGTTGGGCTAGGCTAAGCTGCATGTATGATATGTTTTAGGATACAAGAATAGGGACGGCCCGCATCCTTTCTCTCTCCCGCTCTCGCCTACTTTGTTCCATCTCTGACATCGTTTGCGGATGGCATGCTAAGCAGAAAATGCCCTGTCTTGTGCGAACGTACCGAAGGTTCTTGATCCCCTTGTGGCATTCGTGGCAGAAGAAGATGCCAGGACAAGTCAGCTCGCCCGGGGTATTTGTAAGAGTTTGGATTCTGGCGAAGCTGCCAGCCAAGCCATCTTCCTTAGCGCCATGCTCTTCCACACGTTGGTGACAGGATTGACAGCTGTAGCCGCAACTATTGCAGACTAGGGTATCATCATGGAAGAAGACGATGGAGCCGCTGGATTGGAGGGTCACCCGGCAGAAATTACAGCGGAAACAGCGAGTGTGCCAGCGGTGGCTGCTGAGATTATAATGCTTCTCTTCTTTGATTGGATCTTTACACCCTTTACAGGTCTTGTCAAGATCTCGGCCTTCTACTTTTTGGCCCGAAGCCACTGAAGTCCCGCCATTAGCACTTGGAGATTCCGATGCCGCTCTTCTCAGAGAACTGAGAAGGGCATCCCGATCCGTCATAGCAGGAGTCGCTAATGTTTTTCCATCAGGCTGGTTATCTTGCTGGCCAGCTCCACTGAAGTGATATGAATTGTGCCGAGCTGACAAAGAAATCGTGCTCACGGGTGTAGTCATAGTCCGATAAGGCACAGCTTGGGGTGGCCGGAGGCTGCTTTGATGTTCTTGATGGAGAGTTGGAATAGACGGAACGCTGACAGACTTCTGAAGCTCGCATTCCACGCTTGAGGCTGCTCTTTGATATGGTTGCACATCCGTTTCTTCCGAGTTTTCAGTGGCTCGCGACTGGGAAAGATGAGTCTCATCAATGTCCCTGGACCACTCAGTCGTTAGGACCGAGCTTCTATCCGCAATAACATGATCTGTTGCTCCAGGAATGCTTGATTGTGAATAAATATCAGCTTCCACGACAGGCTCGAGACCTGGACTAAGCATATCTCCATTCTTTTTCGTTCGTCTCTTAAACCAGTTCCACGAAGGAGGCTTCTTTGGCTTATTGGTAGTTTCGAACGGAGCATTCGGAACGCTCCTTTTTTGGATGGGCTCCTGCAATCCCTCCGAAGGGTCAAATTCGTCTCGATGTTCTTGTGGCTTGGTTTCTCTTGAATTCAGCATATCTTCATTGTATTGATCCTCCTTCAAAGATATTTGGTTCATAGCGTTAGTAGCATGGGGCTCAGAGTATTCCGTCACGGATATAACGTCTGATAAGTCATCGGAGAATACTGAGTCCGTCACGTGGGTTGAAGTTGAAGTGGATGAAATAACGGACTCCGTTCGTGCGAGGAAGCGTCGCATAGTAAGATTATACGCATCTTGGTTAGAATTGGGATCTTGCCGGGCTGCAGGCGTATTTATTTGTGCCCTGTCCTCTCTATCCCTACTATCAACCTGGCGACGAAGACGGCGAATGTCCTTCTGAAGGTGCTGCACCATATCTATCGTCTGCGAGGAATTGATACTTTACATATGGTCAGTAGAGTTTAACTGCTTGTCTAAATTTTCCAAAACATACAAATTCAGTGACGAAATTGCCAATTCAAGTGTGAGTTTATAGTCGGTCAATGTTCTCTGCAACCCCAACACACCATTTTTCTTCCCCATTTCCCACTTAAACCCCCTCCAAGTACCACGCAGGACATTGCCAGTGGAGTCCATAAAGGGTTTGACAATCTTGCCTATCTCCTTGAAGACATCAATGCACTTTTCAAGTAGTTCTTTGATGTTGCTGATCAAATGGACCGGCAGACTCTCTTGGCGTGATGCCTTATCCTGGGCAGTGAGCGCGTGTGCTAGCAGGCCTAAAACAGAATATAGTGATTGTAAGTCGCCTGCAAGACGTCTGATATTATCCGGCGCTTCTTGGATTCCCGTGACCATGTCATAAGTCTGTTGGCCCAAGGTAATGGCTGTACTGACGACAGTCAAGGCTGCCCCAAGCACTGACACCGGTTCACACATGTTGGGCTTGAGGCGGGATGGCTTACGCACTCCCTTTGAATTGTGGCTCGCAGTACAAGGGTGCTATCCAACCCAAGAGCTAGTGCTGTACAGGCCAGCCGGTATCGGTATTCGATGAAGCCGGGGAACTTTGCCAGTGGAGATGGTACGTCCGTCACAGATGCTGTTAAATTCTTGGCATCTGTGGGCGATTCAAAATGTTGATGAGAATACGAGTAGCGGCGATGAGGGGATGTTGCGCGTTGGGGCCAATTTCAGCCGCACGGGAGTCAATCGTCTCATCAGGAAGCAGATCGGAGGCACTACGATCAAGGAGGCATAACATCTCCACGTGATCTACATCTTCGTTTCGAGAAGACCCACTCCGAGTGCTTTTTGCAGGTGTTTTTTGGGGAAACAAATGATCAAGTGGAACTTCGGAGGACCGCGCGAAAAGCAATTTCCCTTCCTTTTCGGGACTAGTGGCTGCCCCCTATGAGGCTCCGCAACAAGATTTTGGCCAAAGACCCCCAAAATACGGGCAGTCTTACAGAAAGCCACTAGTCCCAAAAAGGAAGGGAAAATCGACAACCTGTAGTAATACAAAAGCCAAGGCCCGCCACGCACGTGCTCGGTAATTTTCAGGCAACAGAGCCAACCACTCGTGTTGCTTCCAAGGTTGCCCATCAACTTTTGGCTGAAATACACCTGCTACAATAACTTACGCACGTCTTGCCAGGTATGCAGATTACCCGAACCCCAAACAAGTGTCGGAAAGACGGCCGTAAGTTATGCTTTTCATCAGATCTCTTTATAGCAAATACTATCTACGGCCAGGAAGAATCAAGAGCATGCCGTACAGTACTTCAACCAGCCGTGAGCGCGGTCGTGGGAGAGATTTCAATCATTCGCGAGTCGATATTTACAAACATTTCCACTACGTTAATGGCTTGTTTTTACCAGGTCCGACCGTAAAACAAGACCGGTCAGATCTCATCCCGAATCGCAAGCTTGGCATCCCCTTTTACACCACCCCGGCGCATCTCATTGTAAGTGCGTGCCGATCGTGCCGATCAAACAGCGCGGATTTATACCCTTTCTGTATAGAATTATGCCTAAAATGGGTAGTTTAGTCGCCAAGATCAATAAGCACTTACAACGAGAGGTAAAGAGGTGGTGTACTTCAATCCCTTTGTGCGGCAGAACGGACTTTTCGTATTAGGCGCTTTGGGCGCTCCTGCGTGGGTGAGCATGCTGTAATTTTATTAGCAAGTCTTACCAAAACGCGTCAATATTGCGATGCCGATAAAATGCTGTAGAAGGCTACTACTAAAAACACATATATATATTTGAAGGAAGTTAGGCAAAAAGCCGTAATATATAACGTCATAACTATAAGTTTCTACCCTTCCTCTATTAATCAGCTACTAATTATATAGGAAAATCCTCTATCAGAGCCCTCCCTTACATTACTACTACTTATCCGCTTATATGTGTTCTTAATATTAATAATAATAAGCCAGTAAAGGACTAGCTTAAGGCTATAAGGGAGGACGTCCTATATACGTTAAATGAGGTCTATTAAGTGCTACAAGTGGTTAAACGGTTCAACCAGCGGCTCTTCGATATCCAAGCGTCAATGAGGCGCCAGCGCCCTTGCTGCCGAGCAACCGCACTAACCAGAGGCTGCAACACCAAGCTCTATACGGTATAGAGCCTCTAGATTGGCTTATGAGGCGTGCATATACGAAAAGTCCATGAAAAACTTGCCACACGAAGGGATAAATCCTACATACGTTTAGCTTTTTCCTCGCCTGCTGATTGGCAAAGCTATGAATCTTTCCTTGGAGGTCAAGACAAGCACATCAGATTCTCCACAATGCTCTTACCGCCCTCAATGCATTCTATCCCATAGGTCTATCTCCCCCTATTGCAGTTGTACCTAGATACAGACCTCGGAACGATGCCTTCCACATTAGTGCCTACCGTAACCAACATTTACCAAAGAAAACTTGATATTCGAGGAAATGATCTGCCATAAGCTGTTTATTTAACTCCAAAGTAACCGTCCTTCAGACCTTCACGGCAACCAACATGCAGTTACCCTTCTTAATATCGTTGGCCGTCGCCTTTATCATCCCTCCACCAGCCAGCGCAGCACCAGCAAGTCAGCCAAGTGCGACTACGGCAAAGAACCAACTAATAAATTCAGGGACATGCGTAAGTAATCTTTCTATCATATAAGCAGCTAGAGGAACTTTATAAACATCGCCTTATTGTTAATCGCAGCGCAAATTTCTTCCTCTCGTCTCGCATGTGTTGATCGACATTGCTATGTTAATAAAGCGTCGTTTTCTTTTCAAAATTCTAACCATAAATTACTTAGTGTGCTGCTCTCGATTATTTCCTCCCCGGGAAAGTTCACTACAATGATTTAACTGACCTGAGCTATCAAACATCACTGCTCTCGTACTGGTCACAACAGGAGCGAAGTTTACATCCCGCTTGCATTGTCATGCCTACTAGCAGTCAAGATGTTTCAACCGCGGTGTTTATTCTCAACATTGCATACACAATGTCCATGAATGGTTGCAACTTTGCCATAAAAAGTGCAGGGTATGGTTCTTGCCATTGTGCAGTGTTCTAATTCAGTTGACTAATATCAATCAGCCACACTCCTCAGGCTGGAGCTGCTAACATAGATGGCGGAATCACCATCGATTTGGCCAGTTTGAATCAGGTAACAGTCTCCAGTGACCAGAGCATTGCCGGCATCGGCCCAGGAAACAGATGGGCCAACGTGTATACCACGCTTGATTCCTTAGACCTTGCTATGGTTGGCGGGAGAGTGAGCGATGTAGGCGTTGGAGGTTTAATGACTGGAGGTACCACGATATTTACAAATCTTCTCTTTCATATCTTCTTTCATACTAAAAGCTTAGCATAGGAGGTGTGTCTTTCTTCTCCGGTCGTTACGGCCTCGCTTGTGATAATGTGTTCAACTTCGAGGTTGTCCTCGCCTCCGGAGCTACTGTCAACGCCAACGCAACTTCTAATCCGACCCTTTACCGCGCCCTCAAAGGTGGATCGAATAACCTCGGCGTTGTAACCCGGTTTGACGTGCGCCTCTTTCAGCAAGGTTCCTTCTGGGGCGGATCCCTTACTCAAGCCATTGCAGAAAAACAGGACGTCATAAACTTCATATCCGATTTCACCCATAGCACAACATACGACCCGTACGCTGCACTTATCACCAATTTCGTCTGGGACGCCGGCCTCAAGCTCATTCTCAGCGATGTCGAGTACACTAAGCCGACTCCGTATCCTCCAGTTTTCGCTCCTTTGTTCGCACTGCCAGCCCTAGTGAACACAATGCGCATCGCCCCTCTTTCTTCGTTTACAGACGAGATCGCAGCATCAAGCGGCCCTACAACGGACGGAAAGAGCAACCTCTTCGCCACCATGACATTCACCAACAGCGCTAGATTTATGTCTGATTTCTGGGACCTCGCTGATGCCATGGTGACTTCTCTCAGCACCATCACCGGGCTTCTCTTCACTTTGACTTTCCAACCTCTACCACAAGTTATCTATTCCAAGTCTGCAGCCACTGGTGGGAATGTGCTTGGCCTGGACCGGTTCACCGACGATTCAATCAACGCGCTCGCAGTAGTGAGCTGGGCATTGCCGACGGACGATGCCACAGTTTATGCGGCCGTACAGCAGCTGTTTGACGATGCGGTGGCAAAGGCAAAGTCGATGGGCGTGTGGAACGAGTTTATTTACCTAAACTACGCTGCACCGTGGCAGAAGCCTATTACTAGTTATGGACAGGCGAACAAAAACTTCTTGCAAAGTGTCAGTAAAGAGTACGACCCGAACTCACTGTTTCAAAAGGCTGTTCCAGGTGGCTTCAAGTTAGCCACGTCGTGGTGATTTGGCTTTGGGGACATATCTCGGAGGATTTAATGTTGGTGGTGATGCATGGGATCAGTGCAATTAGTCATATTTATGTTTTATTTCCGCCGCCCTAGTTGCGCCCCCTTGAATGGCCCTAGATACCCAAGCGAATTGTAAAGTTTCTCTGTATGTTCAGTTTCGAATACCATTACACGGTCATCCAGAACTTACATGACATGGCAAGAACTAAATGAATGACTGCCGGTGGTTTACGTCATTGTTCTTATGTTAACATTGCATTGCAACACCACTTTTTTCAGAAGGCCAACATAGGATGGTGAGCAGGGTTGCACATAATCAACGCAATCGTAATCAGGCCATAGATTTTTATTCTTATAAGAAAGAGGATGTTATACTACCTTAGTCTGTTAATACAGAGATAGATCCTCTTTATATTTCTTTTTATCCGGTATCTAATACACTCTAGTTGGATACTTCTGGTTTTTATCTTTTGGTGCTCTATATATGTTATACATATTATCCATACAAGCTATCCACAATAGTGTATAATACGCTAAGTGACTTAGGTTAACTCTTGGCTTATCTTCGCCCTTAAGTTTAAACCTCTATTTTACCAATCTAACTGTTAGTCTTTTGTTTACGGGTACTAAAATTTGTCTCTTGCTTTTCTAGTCCCTAAATCCTTCTTCTAGGTTCCTTAACATTATAATTAACGCTCCTTTAATATAATTTATACATTTCTCCGTAATAGGTTGGTCTTAAACAACTTTTTTATCCAGCCACATATAGAAATCTGCCTATTCGTCACTGTGTTGTTGCCTATACCACTTTCCATATAACTGGTTTAGTGTATGTGGTCTATCTATTAAAAAGTACCTTATTATTACTGCGTTATAACAACCTTTAGTGTGTCTTTCTTTAAACCTAGTTAGGATTCCTAAATCCTCTTCTTACTCTAGTTTATCTAACCATTTCGCTCTAGGCGTCCCTACCTTAGGCCTATTAGTAACTCTCTATATGGGTGCTCTGTCCCTAGTACGTCCTGGCATAGCTAATCTTTTATCTAGCTTTTGCTCTTGCCATGCGATAATTCTTTGCCTAAACTTATCTATAGTTTCTTGCTTTCTGTGTCTTGCAGCTAGATCCTTAAAGTTGTCTTACTTCTTAATCTCTATATTAACTTTTTAATCTTTAGGCTAAACACTACATTTATCTAGGATTGACGTTCTTACTTATTCCCTAAACTTATAGTTCTTAAACTTACGTCCTATGCTTATTTATTTATCGCTAAACTAAGCTGCTACCCGTTTCCATTAGTTTTCATCCATTATAGGTTCTTAGATATATCTTATCTTATCTTAAGAGTCTTAAGCGTCTCGCATCTTGTCTTAAGAGTCTTAAGCCTTTGGCCTTTTACCTTTATTAAGTGGTAAGCTAGTACTAGCAGTTGTCTGCTTGCTTAATCCCCTATAGATATTACTCCTTCCGTCTTATAAAGTAATGGATTCCGTATCTAATGGTGTTATAATGCCCGTTACTAAACCACGTTCTATAGTGGTCTTAGTCTCTACGTTATTAAGGTTTAAGCGCCCCTAGTTGGCCTCTTTTTCTTCCTTATCACTATTAATTAATAAGTACTCCAACTCTATTATTATTGTTACTAATCTTTATCCGTATATTACTATAACATCTTAATCTAGCTTATAGAGTTAATCTTACTCTTTATCTAGCTCTCTAGTTTCTTTAAGTCCTTTTAACTCTAGCTCCTATAGCTAATAGCTTACGCCATACTTAGCGTCCTTATAAATTTGGCATGCATTATTATAACAAAACGCGAAGTATTTAATTAAACACTCTTTAGTCCCGCGCAACATCCCTATATCTATATTATTATACTCTAACAACCTAGTGCCCTTTACCGCGTGGTTGCTCTAACTACCTCTATAGTCTCTAGCAAAGTGATCTTATTTTCCGCAATTTATGCAAGCTCCTTTTTTAAACCATTCTTCTTATTATGGAGTTCGCCTAAACGTCTTCTACTACTAAGATCCCTAGTTTGGCCTCTGCTCCTTAGTCCTATAATCTCCTAATTCTTAACTTTTGGGTTTCCATAGTTTCTTACTCCATCTTCTAGATTCTTTAGTGCTGCTTAAGTCCATTAGCTCTAGCCTACCGTTCTATAGTTTCTAACTTAGTGTCTGTTAATGCGTGCTCTGCGCCTTATACAACTATAGAACTCTATCTTGCCCTTTCTTAGCTTGTTCCCTTTAATAGATCCTATTATTAATCTTTATTAATTAATCTATTAAGTCTCTTAGACTTTCCATATCTTCCATTAGAATAATCGCGTTCTATGTTACGGACAGCTTAAGTACGATGTTACGACTACTTAGAGAAGAGTCGGAGGAAGCTAGTTGGTTAATACAGGCACGGTCCAGGATGGAGCCGGTGGAACCATATAACGAGGAATAGTAACCAAGGTCACGTAGTTAATCTGTGATCTATAGGATCAGGGGAACGTGGGATCTATAAGCAGATCAACAAATTAACGGATTAACAGATCAACAGAGCAAAGGGATTTCTTAGGCGTATAGTTGTATATTTAAAGGACCACAGTCCCTACCCAGATAGTTCTCTCTTCGTAGTAAATCTCAGAATATAATTAGAATTAATCTATTAGGCAACCACTCCACCAGTTATTATTATATTGTTAATTTGTTCTTACCTACATACCCAGCCTAATAATAGGACCCACTATAGTTCCTACTATAAGGTTCTGTTACACATTCACTACTAAGGTTACGGTATTAAATAAGATTGAACAATATGCCACCTAAAGCACCAGTCATGACAACATCAACGGTAGCCACAACCTTAGGGTTAGGAGATACCAGTATAGCGGACACAGATTCTCAAGTAGTTACGTAAGGTCAGTTACAAAAAATGGTTAATTGCTTATAAAACAATAGCAGGCTACTTAAAGAACGCATTAATGGAATTAGAGTAGTAAAGGTTAAGTTACCTTTAATTAAACAGTTCTTAGGAGAGAAGTTAAAGCTCAAAGGGTTTCTTACGCAGATATATTTTAAGGTTATACAGGAAGGAGTAAAGTTAGCAATACCTATAGACCAAGTAGCGTACGCAGGACTATTCTTATTAGAAAGAGCTCTAGAGTGGTTTAAGCCTTACCTTATAAAGATATAAGCAAACGGTATAACAACTACTAACCTAGACGTATGGTATATGTTTACAAGTTAAAACAAATTCATAGAACAGTTAACACAAATATTTAGAGACCCTAAAGCAACCACAATAGCGGAACGGAAACTTCAGAACTTAGTATAATATACTTTAGCAATTAAGTATACAACACAGTTTTAAATACTAGCTATATAGGTTAAGTGGAATAACAAGGCGCTTATAGCACAGTATAAGTAAGGACTTAAGGCTAAAGTCCAGAACGTAATTATCCTAATAGAAAATACGGATACTCTAAGAGAGTTAATAAACCAGTTAATAAAGATCAATAATAGGATCTATTAAAGGGAATAAGCTAAGAAAGGGCAAGACAGAGTTCCATAGTTATATAAGGCGCAGAGTACGCAACAACCAACACAGAATTAAAAACTATAAAATAGCGTAGAGCTAATAGACCTAAGTGGTACTAAAAAAACCTAAAGGTGGGGAAAGAAACTATAAAAACCCAAAGGTTAAGGATCTAGTAATTAAAGGACTAAAAAGTAGAGGCCAAACTAAATATCTTAGCAGTAGAAGACGTTTAGGCGGACTCTACAGTAAAATTAGTGGTTTAGAGATGGAGTTTATATAAATTACGGAAAACAAGGTCATTTCGCTAAAGACTATAGAGGTAGTTAGAGTAACTATACAGTAAAGGGAACGAGACTAGCAGACAGCACGTACATATAGAGGGATAATAGTGCACTATAAGGAACAAAAGAGTGTTTAATTAACAGTTTTGCATTTTATTATAACAACATATACCAAATTTATAAGGACGCTAAGTACAGCGCAAGCTATTAGCTACAGGAGCTATTATTATCTAAGTTTAGAGGAACTAATAAACCAGCTTATAGATCGGACATTAAAGATAACAAGTTTAATACAGGCGAAGCATTTACCAATAATAAGGCAATAAAGGCAGCTTACTAGAAGCATACAGACCTTAAAGAAGTCGAAATAGAAGCAGAGACTAAGACCATTATAGAATAAGGTTTAGTAACGGATATTATAACACTATTAGATACAATTTCCATCGCTTTACAAGATAATAGGAGTAATGTTTAAAAGAAACTAAGCAAGTAGATAACTGCTAGTACTAGCTTATTACTTAATAAAGGCAAAAGGCCATAGGCTTAAGATTCTTAAGAAGAGATACAAAACGCTTAAGATTTTTAAGATAAAATAAAACATACCTAAGAACCCACAACAGACGAAAACCAATAGAAAAGGGCAGCTACTTAGTTTACAGACAAACAAATAAGTATAGAACGCAAGTTCAAGAACTACAAGTTTAGGGAATAAATAAGAACGTTAGCAATCCTAGATAAACGTAGTATTTAGCCTAAAGATTAAACAGTTAATACTAGGATTAAAAAGTAAGATAACTATAAAGATTTAACTACAAGACGCAGAAAACAAGAAACTATAGATAAGTTTAGAATAAGAATTATTATATAGCAAGAGCAAAAGCTAGACAAGAGGTCAGCTATACTAGGTTATATAAGGGACAGAGCACCCATATAAAGAGTTACTAATAGGCTAAGTACAGGGACACCTAGGGCAAAGTAGTTAAATAAACTAAAATAAGAGGAGGATCTAGATATTTTAACTAGGTTTAAAGAAAGACATACTAAAGAATATTATAATATAGCAATAACAAAATACTTTCTAACAGATAGACTATACACACTAAACCAGTTATACGGAAAGTGGTATAGGCAATAACACAATAATAAATAGGAAGACTTTTATATATAGCTAAATAAAAAAGTTGTTTAAGACTAACCCATTACGGAAAAACGTATAAGTTATATTAAAGGGGCGTTAATTATAATGTTAAGGAACCTAGAAGAAGAATCTAGGGACTAGAAAAGCAAATAACAAATCTTAGTACCTATAATAGAGATACCAGTAGTTAGGTTAATAGGTATAGGTTTAAACTTAAGGATAAAAATAAACTAAGAGTTAACCCAAGTCACCTAGCATATTATATACTATCGTGGATAGCTTATGTGGATGACACCTATAACATACATAGAGCACTAAAAGATAAGAACCAGAAGTACCTAGTAAGGATATATTAGGCACTAAAAGAGAAGCGGTTTAGGGACGCTAAGTATATATATAGATGGCACCCAGTAGAAGTATAAGGTTAAGGAGACTTAATACTTTAACTAGGAAGATTCCTTATAGAAAAATACCTAGACGGATAATAGTAGTAAAAGTACCTAGAGAACACTTGTCTATAGTATATAGAGGAAAAGAAACAAACTAAATATTAGCTAAGGTTAGACTAAGTATAAATAGAATCTAGCAGTTAACAATTAGGAAAAGAGGAGGCGTATAGGACTAGAGGGAACTAGTATTAGAACCTTAAACCCTTAAAGAAATTTAAAAATAATACCTAAATTTAAGAGTTAAATAGCAAGATTAGCAGTTTAAAGCGTTAATAGATAGTAGAGTAATAAGAAACCACGTATCACCAAAAGTAGTAGAAAGGATAGGGTTACTATATAGATAGAAGGAACACCCATATCCACTTATAACAATTTTAGGAGATTAGATAGCCTATAGAGGAGGCATTATTAATCTTAAAATAGGACCTATTTAGTTAACTATTAAAGGGAGACCAGTTAGAATGTCTTTTAATATCCTACTATTAGGACAGGATAAGGCGATACTAGAAATGCCTTAGTTATAGAAGTACAATCTAAAGATTAATTAGGTTACAGGTTAGGTTAATATTAGGGATACTTAATAATATAAAGTGCAACAGTAAACCAAGTTAGTATAGTACTAAGTTAGAGTAACGTATAAAGAGACTAAGCAAAGCTTAAGTTATATACCAAAGAAATACCGCAAGTATAGTAAAAAGTTATGGTCACTAGAAAGTGAAAAGTTATTAAAACATATAGTATAGAACTACAAGATAGAATTAAAAGAGGAAATAAGTCTAAAGTTCTTTCCAATTTACAAGCTTACTAAAACAGAGTTAGTAGCGCTTAAGAAGTTTATCCAAGAGAACTTACACAAGGGATATATTAGACCGTTATAGTTATTAGTAGGATATCCAGTACTATTCATCCCAAAGAAAAACGAAAAACTTAGGATATATATAGACTACAGACAGTTAAACAGTATTACTAGAAAGAACAGGTATCCTTTACCCTTAATTAGCAAAATCTAAGACAGAATAAGCAATGCGCAAATCTTTATAAAGATAGATCTAAGATAGGTATACTATTAGATTAGAATCAAGAAAGGCAACAAATAGAAGGCAGCTTTTAGGTCAAAGAAAAGACTATACAAGCCATTAGTTATACAATTTGGGCTTATAAACGCACTAGCAACATTCCAGAAGCAAATTAATAGTATATTAGGAGAACACCTAGATAAGTTTATTATAGTATACCTTAACAATATTATTATCTACTTAATAAGTAAGGAAGAACATAGAGAACATATTAAATAGGTCTTAAAGAGACTATAAAAAGAACAGATGCTAGTAGTAATTAAAAAATGCAAGTTCTTTATAAGAAAAACCAATTTTATAGGATTTATTATTAAACTAGAAAAGATCAGCATAGACCCAAAGAAAGTTAAAGCTATAGTAAGTTAGCAAGAACCAGAGAACGTTATATAGTTAAGATCATTTCTAGGGTTTTGCAACTACTATAGGAGGTTTATAGCACAGTAGTTAAAAAGCATTAAGCCATTCACAAGGCTAACGAAGAAAGAGGAACCATAGGTTTAGGGTAGCAAATAGAAGAAGCTATTCTAGGAACTTAAAAAGTTATTTACCTAAGAGCCAGTCCTTAAGATCTATCAACCAAAGTTAAAAACGGTTGTTAAGATAGACGCATCAGGCTTTACACTAGGAGTATACTTGCTACAAAAGTACTAGGACGCATAGCACCCAGTAGCATACTATAGTTGGAAAATAACACCACTAGAGTTAAACTACAACATCTACAACAAGGAGTTGTTAGGTATAGTAGCAGCACTTAAAAAATAGAGAGCATTTTTACAAGGCACAGAGAAACCATTTATAGTTAAAATAGACTATAAGAACCTTACAAGTTTTCTAATAACAAAGGAACTCAACCAAAGATAGGTTAGATAGGCGGAAATGCTTACAGAATACCATTTTAAGATTTAGTATACTAAGGGTACAGATAATACATAAGCAGACGCTCTAAGTAGAAAGGCTAAACTATAAAATAATAAAAAGCTATTAGGAGCTTTATTACAAAAAGATTAAGATAGATTAATTAGGTATAATTACCCGAAAATTACAGCAACTAAGGAAAGTTAGATCCATAAATTACCAGAGAGTAATTAAACACAAAAAATTTAAAAAGCATAGGTAGAGGATCTAGACTCAGAGTAATATAAAAACAGAGAAGCAATATATATGCCTAAGTCTATTACAGAGGAGTTTGTTAAGGAATTCTATAAGGGAATAATATAAGAACACAATAAAGCTATAGGCTTAGTGTTAAGACTTTAAAAGGAGTATATTATTTAAGGAATCTAGGGACTAGCAAGATAAGTTATAAAGAAATATCTAAATTGCTAAAGAAACAAACTAATAAGGTATAAGCCATATAGAGGGCTACAACCTATTAAAGTACCAGAAAGACCATGGGAGGTTATATTATAGGACTTTATTATTAAGTTACTAAAGTTAAAAGATCCTATTACGGGACAAGATTATAACGCAATTTTAGTAATAGTAGATAAGCTTATAAAGTGGGGATACTTTATAGTATACACAGAGGAGATATTAGCAGAAGATATCACTAGAATCTATATAAAGGAAGTATTCGCAAGGCATAGAGCACTAGATAAGATTATATTAAACAAAGATCTAAGATTTATAGCAGCATTTTAGGAAGTATTTCTAGTAAAATAGGGAGTTTACGCAGCAACCTCTATAGTATATTATCTATAGACGGACGGACAAACGGAAAGACTAAACTAGATACTAGAACAGTATCTAAGGTATTATATTAATCACGCATAAAACAATTGGGTATTATTATTACCAGTTACATAGTTTGCATATAATGCAACACCATAAAAAAAAATGGGGACATTACTATTTAAGGCAAACTACGGGTATAAACCAAGAACGTTATTATCGCTATATTAAGCAAAGAAAACGAGTAGCACAGCTAAATAAAGAATGGAGACGTTAATAAATCTTTATATAGACCTTACAGAAACAGCCAAGCTAGTACAGCAAAGGATAAAAAGGTACTATAACGCTAAGAGATCTAAGGGACCAGATCTTAAGGAGGGAGATAAAGTATAGCTACTATATAAAAATTTCAAGAGTTAATAACTAAGTAAGAAGTTAGACCATATTAGACTAGGACCTTTTAAAGTTAAGTAAAGAATTTTATTAGTTATGTATAAGTTAAACCTACTAGCCAAAATAAAGATCTACCCTATATAGCATATCGCGATACTAGAACCAGTATACGGAGATATTAAGCCACTAGTCTATAAGGCAGACACGTACAGAGGACAAGAGGAAGACAAATAGCAAGTTTTAAAAATCATTAGTTATAAGGACGTAGATAACAAAACATAATATAAAGTAAAGTAGATAGGCTATAGTAAGACTACCTAGGAACCACTAAGCAACCTAAAGAATACTATAGGAAAGGTATAGAAGTATTAAAAAAGAGTAGGTCAGGCAGCATTAATAAAGAGGGATCGCCAAAGAATAAGTCACCTAAGGGGGACCCAAGAGGAGCACCTACTAAGCTACTTAAAGTTGTTTCCCTTACTAGTAAACGCGAGTCCGCCTTAGCCTCCTCCGCTTCCAGCTTACAGAGACCCTACTTAACTAGGTAAAACTCCTTAGAGTAGACCTTCTTATATACCTTCTTAAGACGGGTTAGCTAAGCGAAGGCAGTCTATTAAAGTTCAAATACGCAAGCAGATGCTTCTAACGCACAGCATTAAGCCTCTAGCAATAGGGCTAATTCCTTAGCAGAATAACAAAGTTTATTATAGGCGGCTACAAGCAAGCTCTTAAGCCTTTTAGCCTTAAATTAAACACAAGACCCTATAATAAGTTACTTAGGGAACGCAAAGACTATTAAGAGTTATAGGACGCGCACACTTAGCGTTAAACATAAAGTAAACATTACAGAGTAATTAAATATTTAACTTAGTGCACTCAGTATAAGAGGATGGTTAGCGACTAAAGGGAGCCGCAATTATAACGCATACCAACTTCTTATCGGCGCAACGGGAACAGGAAGGCATGGCCTTACCCAAAGAAAGAATCTTAAGTACTACATAATTGCGACGATCGGTAGAAGAAGAAGAAGAAGCTTTAGGCATAATAAGTAAGGATATTAACCAGATTAATTAAACGGACATTACACCTCTAGTAGACAACTTGGAGATATTAAGAATCTTCAAAGACAAAGATAAAGAGGAGGGAGATAGTGTTACAGACAGCTTAAGTACAATATTATAACTACTTGGAGAAGAATAGGAGGAAGCTAGTTGGTTAATATAGGTATAGTCCAGAATGGAGCCAGTGGAACTATATAACAAGGAATAGTAACTAAGGTTATATAGTTAATCTATAATCTATAGGATTAGGGGAACGTAGGATCTATAAGCAGATTAACAGATTAATAGATTAATAGATTAACAGAGCAAAGGGATTTCTTAGGCATATAGTTGTGTATTTAAAGGACTACAGTCCCTACCTAGATAGTTCTCTCTTCGTAGTAAATCTTAGAATACAATTGGAGTTAATCTGTTGGGCAACCACTCCACCAGTTATTATTATGTTGTTGATTTGTTCTTACCTACATACCTAGCCCAATAATAGGACCCACCATAGTTCCTGCTATAAGGTTCCGTTACATTCTAGACTTTAGCCTTAAGTCCTTATTTATACTATACTATAAGCGCCTTGTTATTCCACTTAACCTATATTATAAGTATCTGAAACTGTATTATATACTTAATTACTAAAGTACGTTATACTAGGTTCTGAAGTTTTCTTTCTACTATAGTTATTGCTTCTAGGTCTCCAAATATCTATATTAGTCTTTCCGCGAACCGGTTCTAGTTAGCAAACATAAACCGTACTTCTTAATTAGTAGTTGTCATTCCGTTTATCTGGATTTTAGTAAGGTAAGGTTTAAACCACTTAAGTACTCTTCCTGCTAAGAACAATCCTGCATACACTACTTGGTCCATAGGTGTTGCCAACTTTACCCCTTCCTATATAACCTTAAAGTGCATTTACGTAAGGAATCCTTTAAGTTTTAACTTCTCTCTTAAGAATCGCTTAATAGAGGGTAACTTAACCTTAGCTGCTCTAATTCCATTAATTCGGTTCTTAAGTATTTAATTATTATCTATTAATTAATTAACTATTTCTTATAACTAACCCACCGTAACTAGCTATAAATTAGTATCTTCCATACTGGTATCTCCTCCTATTCCTAAGGTCGTAGCTACTATAGATACGGTCATGACCGGTGCCTTTAACGGCGTGACTTGCGCTTTAGGTAGCATACTATTCAACTTTGTTAATACTATAACTAGGTAGTAAATATGTAACGGAACCTTGTAGCAGGAACTACAGTGGGTTTATTAATAGGCTAGGTATATAGATATTTAAACAAAGTCAATAATATAACAGTACAAGATAACAACTAGTATGGAATGGTTACCTAACAGATTAACTCTAATTGTATTCTAAGATTCACTATAAGGAAAGGAACTATGGTCCTTTAAATACATAACCGTACTCCTAAGAAACTCTCCTTGTATGTGAGGTACGTAAGGTACGTAAGGTACATAAGACGTTCCTTACAGACTTCATAGATTACATAGAGCTCGTTATATAACCTTGGTTACCACTCCTCGTTATATGGCTCTACTAGTTCCATCCTGGACCGTGCCTTAATTAACCAACTAGCTTCTCCCAACTCCTCTCCAAGTAGTCGTAACATCGTACTTAAAGCGTCCGTAACACATTCTATCTTTTAGTTCTTTATTATAACCTAGACTATATTGCTTATAGTAAAGTTAGGCTCGCGCCTATACTTATTTACCTACTATTTTATTAATTTCTAGGCCTTTTTTAGGTTTATATAGGCTACTTTCTAGGCTTCTTTTAAGCATTTAGTGTAATACTAGGCCTCCTTATAAGATAGTTTTTTATATATAGTCTATGGCCCTTTAATTCTTTCCTAGTTAAAGCTTATATAGGGTAAATACCCTATTTCTAGCTAGATAGGTGTAAATTCTATAGAGTTATAGGGTAGGATAACCTAGGCGTAGTCTATTAGAGGTAGTAGTTTAGCCTAATTATTTTAAAAGTAGTTAATAAAGGGTTAGAGTTTCTAGTTTAAATACTAGTTTATAATCTCCGTCTAGCTATCTATCTAAGAGTAGTATACTATAAAAAGTTTTAGCTTAATACCTAGGATCTAGGTAAACTTATTTTAGAAGGCTGATATAAATTGCAGCCTATAATTAGATATAATAGTATCTAGTAGTCTATAAATGCGGTAGATATAGTAAATATATAGGTAGGCCGCTTTTTTAGTATTAATATTCTTATAACAGGGAATTAAGAATAGGCGCTTATTAAAGCGGTTAACTATAACTATAGCTATATTATATCCGTTATAGTCTATAGGTAACTTATAGAAATCTATAAAAAATATACTGCTAGGGGCGCTCTAGTATTAGGAGTGGTTTTAATAGTCCTAGGGTTTTATCTTATAGAATTATAGACTACAGTAGTTATTATAGTTTTATATATAGCGATTAATATCTATAACTATTTCAGGCTAGTAATAACGGTCGTCAATCATTTTACAGGTTTTTTTTAAGGGTAGGCTGTAGAAACCAAAGTATACGCTTCCGTAATAAGCCGGGTCCGTAAGTTCTATTCCTTAGCTACTATTAGCCATTTTTATACTTAAGCAGTCTATTTTTAAGGGACTATAGGCTAGTAATATCCTTTATTTTTTCACGGTACTCCTATAAAGAAGGCGCCGTATAGTTTACCTACAGCAGTTTATTAATAAGGTTAAGTTCTATAGAGTTAATAGAATACATCTTGGCGTCTAAAGAGTCTATGTTTAGTTCTACCTATATTTAAGGGTTAAGGTGCTCTAGTTATAGTAGCGCCTAGGTCTATAATAAGATTTTTACGGCTATCTAGTTATCTATATCCTATTTACGCCTTATAAGAGCGTCCGCATAGTTAGTAGCGCCTAGCCTATATATAATTAGGAAGTTAAACTAAGATAGAGTATCCGCCTAGCACGCCTATTAGGCCATAAAGGTCTTTATTATTATAAAATATTCTAAGGCCTTATAATTAGAAACTACCTAGATAGACTTAGGGGTGCCTTCTAGTTAGGCTTACTAGTATAAAAAGCTAGAGACAATAGCCAGCATTTCTTTATTATAAATTAGGTAGTTTAGCTTAGCATCTACTATAGTCTTTAAATAATAAGTAATAGAGTGCTATTCTCCGTCCATCTGCTTTTAGGGATAAATACTAGCTATAATACTATCTAAGGCATTAGTTTCTAGTATTAAGGGCTATTTTAGGTTAAAGTGGGTAAGTAAGGGAGCAGAAACTAGTCGTTTCTTAAGCTTATTAAAGGCCTGCCTATATATTGTACTAAAGTAAAAGGGCCGGTTTTTATAGGTAAGTTGGCTTAGGGGCTAGGTAATTCTACTATAGTTCTTAATAAAGCGTTAATAGAAGTTATAGAACCCTAAAAATAACTATACCCCCTTTATAGTCCTTAGGGATACCTATTAGTTAATTACGGCCATCTTTTCTAGGTCTGCCTTAATTCTATTTATACTAATAATAAACCCTAAATACTTTATACGCTTAACACTAAATTTAAATTTCCTAATATTAGCCTAGAGGCCGGCCTCGTAGAGTCATTATAGGACTTTATAGACATACTCCTTATATTCTAATTTATTCTTAGAATAGATTATAATATTATCTAGGTAGGCTATATAGAAGTCGTTAAAGTAGTTAAAGAGTATATTATTTATATATCGCTAGTACGTAGCTAGTCCGTTAGTTAGTCTAAAAGGAAGTGCTTTATATTTATATGTTCCGTAATAAGTTTAAAATATAGTAAGATCTTCTAATCTAGGGTCCATTCTAATCTAGTAAAAGGCCTAATAGATATTAAACTTAGTAAAGCTCTTAGCTCTACTTATTTAAGTTAAAGTCTTATTAAGTAAGGGTAGTAGGTAGCGGTCCTTGCGGGTTATATTATTAAGTTTATAGTAGTTAATACAGAAACAAAGTCCTCTATTTAGCTTTTTAGTAAAGAGAATAGACGAGTTAAAAGGGGCTTAACTAGGCTTAATAAAGCCCTTATTTAGGTTATTAATAAAGTACTACTTTATAGCCTGTAATTTAGTAGTAAACTGCTAATAAAGGGGGCTATAGCTAAGTATGTCTTCCTTATCTAGTTTAATCTTAATCTTATAGTTATATAGTTAGTAAGGCGGGAGTATATTAAATACTGCCTTAGAGAATACGTCCTTAAATTTCTAGTGTTAATAGGGCAATTTTCATTCTACTAGCTCCTTATCTATAAGCTCGCCTTCCTATTTACTAAACTTATTTTCCTTTTTCTTAATTATTTAATTGATTTTATATAAGCTGGTAGTAAAGGTAATAGTATTAAGTTAGGCTAAGTTCTAGTAGAATCCTACGGCGCTAATATAGTAGATATTAACTGGTGGGAGGTCTATAGATTTCTTTACAGACCTTTATTAGGCCGTATTTTGCAGTTTAGGGTTTATAATCTTTCTTAGCTCCTATTCTATCTTCTATAAGTTATCCCTCCAGTCTATTAGTTTAGTATAATATTTAATATTTCTTACTATTCTTTATAGCTATATAGGGCCTAGGTTCTCTATAGGGAGCTTAGCTAGCTTATTACTAATTTCTTTAATTTTTAGTACGGGTGGTATAATATAGGTAGTCTAGGGGCGGCGTAGTATGCGGATCCGTTATAGGTTAAGCTGTATATCTTTCTTAAAAGCCTAGTCCCTTCGCATAGCATTAGCCTAATAAGTGGCGTTTATTTACGACCATATAAGGTTTTCTATTATAATGCTAATTTCTCTTATAAAGAAAGGTATTAGGGGTATAGTTTTAGGCCAGATAAGCCATTTATTCCGTATATTAAGCTATAAGCCTAAATAGGCTAGCTATTTTCTTCCTAAGATTATATTATAGCTTCTAAGGTCTATAATAAGGAAGGGGATATTATACTATCGTCGTCTATTAATATAGAGGTGGATTCGTAGAATAGTTATAATAGGTAGCCCTATTTATCCGTTATACCTATAAATAAGAATTAGTTTAGGTAGTTCTTTAAGGAGCGTATTTAAAAAGTTAGCTAGCTTTACGGCGTATTAGGTGTCTATTAAGGCAAAGGCATTTACTCTAAAGTTAGCTAAAGTAGAGGTTAAAACTTAATATCTATTACGGAATAAAGTATAAGGGAGAGTATAGCTTCTTTTACTAACTAGCTAACCTAAATTAATATATAACATATTAATCCCTTTTAACCCTAAAGAGGAGTCTTTCTCTAGGGTTCCTCTTTTTCTAACTCTATACTATCCTCCTAAATTAATAGGACCTTATTTATCTTTACCGCTATTAAGTAGTCTTTTATAAAGTAGTCTTTTTAGTCGTATAAAAAGCAAGCTCCTTAATTACTAAGGGCTTATCTATAGAAGTTGCTATATATAAGCCAAGTCTATACTAGGCCCGTAGTAGAACTAGCTGCGCAACTAGCTGCTAGATTAATAGTGGGCTAAACGGTTAGTGCTATAGGAGTTACAGCCCGTACTAGGGCACTATTAGCTATTTTTATATTGCTTATAGTTTAGTTTAAAGGGTTTCTAGCTTTATACCACTTAGCACATACCTTAATTTAATAGAGGCCTTAATTAATAGTCAAGCACTAGTCTATTAGTTCCTTTAGCGTCTATATAGTGGTAAAGACTAGCAGTATAGCTTGCTATAGGTCTAAGGTAAGCTTATTAAATAGGTCTAGTAGTAGATCTTTCTAGGGGATTTGGGCCTAGCCGGCTAGGTATAAAAAACAGGTCTAAAAGGCTAAAAAGGTCTCTATAGTTAAGGCGAGCGTTTTATACCTTAAAGGGGTCCTTATAAATAGAAGATAAGTAATTAATTATTTCTTTTTTAGAGACAAAGGCGTCTGCTAAGTCTTTAGTGTACTATAGGCATAGGTGCGTTTAGGCGTCCCTATTAATACGGCTAAAGACATAGGCCATTTTAGCTTAAAGGGTAGGAACGTGGTCCGTATTAACTTTAAGCTTATCCTATAATTAGAGCTTCTAATTATTAAAGGTGGGATTAGTTCTATCTATAAGTAATAGGGGGTCTACGACCTTTATAGACCGCAATAGTACTATATAGGCCTTAAAGGATCTACTACGGCGCTAGGATAGGGCCTATAGAACTATAGCAAGTCTTTAGGTATCTAATAATAACTTATTATTAGATATAGGGGTATCTCTAGCTTTAAACAGCTCTTATAGTTATTTAATTTTAGTATTAACTGCTATAAGCTCTGTTTAGGGGGTTAATATAGTAATTGTTTTACTATTAGAGGTATTTAAGGGTTCTACAATAGCTTTACCAGCTACTATGTTTCTTAGTATAGTAGTAAGGATATTAGGTAATTCCAGGTAATTTCTTTAAGGGTTTTAGTCTATGCGTGTTATGGGACATAGGGGCAGTAGCTATAGAGCGTATGTATTTAAGGGGTCTATAAGATGTTGCGCAATCGATTATAAGGGTCGAGGGCGTAAGGAGGTAATATACCTATACGTAGCTGATATAAGCTGTACGTGAGGTGTACGCAAGAGCACAGGGCTCTCCTATAGAGGTCCCTACGGTAGGGTTCCGTGACACTACCCCCCCTCCTATAGAGGTGGAGCTCTGGCAACGCTGTGATTACTATATATATATATAGAAGGGACACTTAAGGTATAGAGAAGAAAGAAAGAAAAAAAAAAGGGGGTATTGCTAAAGGTTTGTAATAATGTTATATAATAAGGCTTGGCACCTAAGAATCTAACTAATTAGATAACTTTAATCGCCGGTTAAAGTTCCTAGATATCTTAACGATATTCCGGTTATATAATCACACTTTGCCATTATATAATGGCAATCTGCGGTAGTTTAACAGCAATTTGCCCTTATATAGCAATATATAACGGTTTAACTCTATAAGGGCTCCCATAGAGGATTACGCATAAAATCTCTACTTAGGCCCGGTTTCTGTAGGTTTACGTAGTAAAAGTTGCTAATTAGATCCTTTGAATTTTTAAAGTCTTCCTATAGTTGCCATTCTGGCTAATCTATATTAAATCCTGCGTAGATAGCTCTGTAGTAGAGCTGCCGTCCTCTACCTTTGCCAAAGTATTTAAAATTAATAATTTGTTTAATAGTCCACTCCTTATAGTTCTTATCTTTATTCTTATCTTAGATTAGTACTAGTAGGGGTTTAGGCTATATCTGTCCCAGTAAGGGGTTAGGCTAGTAAAGGTATAGTAGCTATAGGTAAAATATAGGCTATATTCTATAGGTGGCTAGGGCAGGTAGAAGCTCTAGCTTATATATAGCTCCCCTATTAATAACTTATTTAATTAAATAGGGGCCAAGGTTCTTATAATTAAGTAACTTTATAGGCCTCTATATAGAGATATTATATGCATTTAGCCATACCTAGTCGCTAACACGCATCTCCGGTAGTGGCGTTCTATAATAGTTAGCGAAGTAGGCCTGCTTTGCTTAAGCCTAGGCTATTTCTCCCTTGCAGTAGTTAAGTAGATTTTTTATACGGTCTGCATACTAGTCGGTAAGTAGCATCTTAAGGCGTTTTTTATATAGCACTTTCTAATCAATAGGTTCTAGTAGCTCTATACTAGATTAGGGGTAATAACCCTTATTTATAAAGAATAGGGTAAGTCCTATAGTTGTTAAGACATAGTTATTTACTGCGAATTTACCTAGTAGAAGGTAATCCACCTAGTTATTCTAACTATAGGCAACTACCTATTATAGGTACACTTTTATACTAGTATTAGCGTTTTCCGGTTACCTAGTAGTTTTATAGTAGAAGGATATAGATATCTTAATAGAGATGCCAAGGTGTTAGCAGATTCGTTTCTATATATTAGAGTTAAACTATATGCCTTGGTCAGACGTAATTAAGTTAGGTAACCTATATAGTTAATGGGTTTCGCAGAGGAAGGTATTAGTGACGTTACTAAGAGCTATGCCTTTAGTTAGGACGTAGTGGCGCTCTTTTATAAGTTGGTATATTATTATAAGGATGTTCTTATAAGTATAGCCGTGTTATTTATAGGGTGGTAGGTCAACAATAAAATTAATAGTAATATCTGCCTATTATTATATAAATACTAGTAGAGGGTATAGTAGTCCTTAGTACTTTATATTAGAGGCCTTAGCGCGCTTATAACTATAGCAGGCGCCTATAAAGCGTTTAACTAAGTCTATTATTTTTTGGCTAGAAGTAGTATTGGCTAAAAAGCTTATAGGTTCCTCCTCTGCCTAGGTAGCCGCTTAATTAGAGGTTATAGGCTATTTAGATTAGTTACTGTTATAGATTTTCTAAGTTGGGGATAAATAGGTGGCCTCTATAATAGAGCCGATTCTCTTTTACTTCTAAGGCCGCTATATTAATTTAGCCTAGGCTTTAGAGGTTAGTAGATAGTATACAGACGCTAGCGGTCTTTATAGTAATAAGTTAATATAATAATAGGTTAATAGAGGTATTATATACTGTGGTAATAAACTTATTAATTTTAGGAGGTAACTCTAGTTCTGTAGTATAAAGCTAAGGTATAGTTAGTTCTATTATAGGTAGTATGTCTAAGGCCAGATTTCGTGCTTTTAGGATTGTCTATTATTAGAACTAATTATAGGGGTTATCTTTAAACTAAGGAAGATCTTATAAGCGACGTATTAGACTATTAGGCTTAGTACCTTATACTCCTAGTTTATATATAATTTTAAAGTTAAAACTAGAGAGGAACTTATTCCAGTATACTTAGCATTAGTTTAGCTGTTTTATAGTTATAAAGTATTTAAGGTTGCGATAGTCCGTAAGGACTTTAGTTAGCTAGTTAGGTTCTGCTAAGGAGAGTTCTAGTTAGAATTCTTTAAATACTTATATAATTATAAGGAGTTCCTTATTATAGATCTTATAGTTATATTCTTATAGTATAAGCTTAGATAAGTAGAATGCAACTAAGTAGAGGAGACCATTATTACCCATCTAAGAGAGGACGTCTGCATTAATGTGGTTTAAGGAGTTAGTCTTAAAATAGAATTATTATCCTAGTATAAAATAAGCTAGGATAAGCGCTTTAGTAAACGTATTTTTAAGGTCTTAGAACGTCTTATATTTAGGCGTCCAGATAAAATATAAATATATTTTTCTTCCTTTTGCGGAAAGGCCCTTAATTTATATTATTGCTATAAGTAGTGCTATAATACCTAAGAAGTTATATATAAATTTTTAATAAAAGTTGGCGAAACTAAGGAAGGCTTATATATCTTTAATGCAGTTAGGGATTTGCTATTCTATAATTGTGCGTACCTTCTTAGGGTCCATATGGACACCCTTAGTAGTAATAATTAGTCTAAGGTATTTTACTTCTATAACTAAGAATTTGCACTTCTTTAGATTAATATAAAGTCCTACGTCCCTAAGGCGCTATAGGACCTTTTAAACGTGCTTAATATACCTAGAAGGGTCATTGCTGTAAATAAGTATATTATCTAGGTACGCAGAGCAGAAGTCATTAAGGTAGTCCTATAAGGCGTTATTAATATAGCTTTAGAAGCTGCCTAGGCTATTATATACACCAAAGGGTATAATAGTATATTTAAATTGGCCAAAGTGCGATGCAAATACGGTTTTCTATTTATCGCCTTCCTGTATTTAGAGGCAGTTAAAGGCGGTAATAATATTAAGCTTAGTATAGATTTTAGCTTAGCTAAGCTACTTAAAAGTCTTATATATAAGCGGTACGGAGTATTAGTTCTTAATCGTAATAGTGTTAAATCCTCTATGGTTAATGCAGAATTAAATACCCCCTTTTAACTTCTTAGTAAGGAAAATAAAGGTAGCTATTAGGGATATATTAGGACGAATATATCCTTTATTAAGGTGCTTATTAATATATATTTTAATAACTAGAAGTTTGTCTTTTAACATTAAGTAGGGTTTTTCCTTATTTAATGTTAATGGTATAATTATTAGGTTAATATAGGGGGAGTATATCTGCGCCCTTTTATAAGCATATATTAATAAAGTTATAGTACCTCTTAGAAAGGAGCTTATGGAGTTCCTTATTAGTATATCCTTTTTTAAGCTTTATAAATTTCTTAAGATCTAAAGGTAAAAGTCCGTAGAGTTCTACGGGGGTATTATCTTCTAAAAGGTTAACTATATCTATCCTATTACTATAGAGGACGTAGTCCTATTCTTTATTAAGCTTATATAGTTATAATTAAGAAGCTACAGTAACAGTTTAGCCTTTTCTATGTACTATATGGTAGAAGGCCATAGCGCTTATATAGTGGCAGTTAGTTATAGGTGGGGTAATAAGGGGTTTCTTAGGTTAGTATCCTAGGAAGTAAATAGGGGTAACTAGGCTATGCCTTAGGCAAGTCTCTCTACAGTGTTTTAAGTTAAAGGTTACTTCTTTCTTTTTCTAGTTAATAGCGGGGTTGTATTATTTAAGCTAGTTTATTTTAAGGATAATAGGGTAGTTAGTAAGTAGTATAATATAGGCCAAAAGCTCTTCCTAGTGCCCATTTATATCTAGGTAGAGTTATACCATATAGGTAATCTTCTATACGGTATAACTACTATTAGCGAGTTATAGGGCATAGGCTTTAGTAAGGGGTAAGGTAAGTAGGTTATAAGTACGCACAAATTAGGTATCTATAAATTTATTAATAGCTCCGCAATTAATTATAGAACGGCTTTTATATTATTTTTTAGTAGTAGTTCCTATTATAGGTAAAACTATCTATTTCTGTCCATTTATCTTTACTAAGTTATCTATTAAGTAGGCTAATATATAGATCCCTCTATCCTTAGGGCGTCTCAACCTATAACTTAGGGCTAGTACTTAGTATTTTCTGCTTCTATATCTAACTCTACCGCTATTACTATGTCTTTATCTTATATAGTAGTGGCATATAGTAACGTATTTAGTGTTTAGGGTATTAGGTTAGGTATTAGGCGGTAGTTACTAAACCTAGCTATTAGGCAGTTTAGGTTATTATAATAACAGCCTTTTAACGGCATTTATAGCAGCGTCTTAGTTTCTAAAGTAGCTTATACTCTCCATCTAGGAGTTTTTATAGAAAGGTTAATATAGAGAGGTCAATATTGGCTCCAGTGGTATTTAAGGTAGTAGGTATTAGTAGCTTAGTATATATAGATTTGGTGTGCCTAAAGGACTTCTATAGGAAGGTCTTTAGGCAAGGCTTAGCAGTAGTAATCTAATTTAGTTATTGTTTAATCTTCTATAGGGCTGCTACTATATTATAAATATTATTATAGTTGTGGCTGGCAGCTGCGTAACTAAGGCAATAAGTGACTTTTTTAAGAAGATCTTCCTAGTTTTTAGTATTATCTTAAGTAAGGGCTCCAGTATATTCCTAGAATTTAACATAGAACTCATTAAATAATTTAATAGGGCTCATCTTTAGGGCACGTAGTTTAGCTTAGTTAATGGCTAGTAGGTTATAGTCGCGGTATATTAGGTTAAAATTATTAAGGACTTCTTAATGGGACTGCCACTTCTAGGGGCTATTAGTCTCCTACTAGGTAAAGAGTCTATTAAATAGTATACCCTTTATTCGCCCAATAATATAGCTAATCTTAGTATCTTCTATAGAAAAAAGATAGGCGCTCTAAGTTAGTTTTTTACGGATTTATATCTTCTAGTAGCTATATTTCTTATAGTCCCCCTAAAAGACTAGGGGGTTAGGATAATATATATTAGACCCTACAGTAACAGCTTAGGTTTAATTATTATGGCTTTTATCCTTACTGCTTTAGTAGGGGTTCCCATTAAGTAGAGCTACTTAGTATTAACCCTCTATTAAGTGTTAAGTAGGTAAGGTTGCCGGGGGTATAGAGGCTTAGGCAGCGTTATATATAGTAGAGAGGTGTCTAGCGTTATTATAGATGTGCTCATTAAGCTAGGATTATAGGTATTTAATTATGTCTTCTTTTTTAGTAACTGTAGCAATAAATGCAATCTTAGCTTTCTTTAACTATTAGATATCACGTTTAGACACGCGGAGGTTATCTTTAGTTTCTTAGCATGTGTTATTAGCAAGCGCCTCACAAGCTTATAGGTCTTAGATAATATTACGGTTTTAAGCAGCACGCATCTTAGCTTATATAAGCTTTAGGTAGTAGTATTTATTAGGTTCTTATACTACCATTTTTACAAATATCTTAGCGTCTTATATTTTAATTTTAATAGGTAGTAGCCCTTCCACTTACTTATCCGTAGTTATATAGTTAATAAAAGATAAGACATTATTAGTGTCCACCTCCTTAGGGGTTAAGGCTAGGGCTAATAAATCAAATTCTCCTAGGATTAATTGGCGTCATAGGTTAAGTATAGGTATTGGGTTATTCTTTGGGCTTAACATAGTGGCTAGTAAGGAATATTGTCTTACTATCATAGGTTCCTTAGAAGTATAGAGGTAACTCGTAGACACACTGCTTCTAGCAGCGCCTGCAGTGTTGCAGAGACGTAGAATTGGTTGTAGGCTGAGCGTTGGTGGTAAAAAAAGGCGCAACGTAATGTCACGGAACGTGGGGGCAGTGGCTACAGAGCGTATGTATTTAAGGGTCTACAAGACGTTGCGCGATCGATCGTAAGGATCGAGGGCGTAAGGAGGTAATATACCTACGCGTAGCTGACGTAAGCTATACGCGAGGTGTACGCGAGAGCACGGGGCTTTCCTATAGAGGCCCCTGCGGTGGGGTTCCGTGACAATGCGTATCTAATTCTTAGGGTTTTTTTTATATATTTTTTATGTTCTTAGGGTTCTGTCCTGTCCTTATAGTCTTAGTAATATCCTTAGGGTCCTATTCTATATCCTTATAAATATATTTAAGTTCCTTTTTAGGACGAAAGAGTAGTAAGAGCTTTAGATAATATTAGCGACTTAGTTAATTAAGGTATAAGTATAGTAGGAAAGACGTATACAAGCCTATATAATTAGATTGTCTATAAATAAGGATCTAAAGCTAGAGAAAGGAAAGGAGAAGAAGAGCAGCGCTAGTCGAAGTAGGGTTCTTTTATATAGTCCTCTAGTTATATAACCGCAAGTTCTACTAAGTTCTACTAAGTAAGTTCTGCCGTTTTTACTAAAGCTATACCAAGTAGTAAGTCTTCTTAGAAAATCTATAAAAGGCTTAGTTAATAGAATAGGATCTATTAGTAGTTAGGTAACTAAAATTCCAAGCTAAGGACTAGAAGAAGTAGAGAAAAGGGCATATCTATATATATAGCGCTAAGCCCCTAGCCAAGCCCCTAACTAGGGTTTATAATAGTGCTGTAATAAAATCTAGGCCTAGCTAGCTAGGTATAAAAGCGGGTCTAAAAGGCTAAAAGGGTCTCTATTATTTTTCTTATTAGGCCCTTATAATTAAGACAAGCATTTTATACTTTAAAGGCATTCCTATAAATAGAAGATAAGTAGTTAATTATTTTCTCTTTATAGAGAATAAGGTCTACTAAGCCCTAACGTATAGTAGATATAGGTACGTCTAAGCGTCCCTACTAGTGCGGCTAAAGATATAAGCCATTTTAGCTTAGGTAGTAGGAAAGTAGTTAATATTAACTTATCCTAAAGGAAATGGTAATAGAAGATAAAGGGGTAAGTAATAGGCGCCCCCTAATAACTCTATAGTAGTAGAGTAAAGTCTGCGATACTAGCGCATCTATAGGCTTATTACGGCAGCAGTAGTTCCTAAGGAGGTCAAAAAGTAAGGTAGTAGAGCATTATAGGTAACTTATAGGCGCTAAGTAGGCGAGTCCTAAAAGGCGAGGAGATAGATTATAGGGTTTTCTTAAATGGAGTTTTCTCCCCATATATAAATAAGGAGTAGTCTGCGTGGGCCCAACAGGGATCCAAATTGGATATTAAGCAATGAATAATAATAATATTAACTTATCCCGTAATTAAAGCTTTTAGTTATTTAGTATAGAGTTAGTCCTATCTATAATTAATAGGGTCCATAACTGTCGGGAATGAGGCAAGCGGTCGTCACGTGACGCCGTGGCACTAGCGTGGCGAGGAGTCTTAAGCTCCTCGCCCTTCCTCATTCCAACCAAGAAGCTTTTTAACCAACATCACTGTAACCTACTTGAGTAGTCGTTATTGGTGAGTCACCCTGTGTGACCAACACTGATTAGTGGTTGAATATATAGTCAACCACAGAGCAGCTAGGTTTTCAAACAGAAGAGACAGTCTTATATAGGGGTGCTATATGCGCTTATATAGAATGGATCCTGGTGATACTATGCTACCTTAAACTTGCGGAAAACTAGTAATAGAAGTGTTACTGAGTACTAGGAGATACCAAGTTGCGTCTATTACGCAGAACAACCACGTTTACGAAGATTTAGTTAAGTACTTTAGGTTAAAAGTGTTACTAAACCTAGGGTCCTAAGTTAACGTCTAAAACGCGTTAAACAACCACCTTAATCCCTTTAGTATACCTTTATAGACCATAGGATTACAATTACTACTTAACTATACCTATTATGGCGTTAACCTACCCAAAGAAGTACGAGGACGATATTAACCTAGAGATATAGAACGCCGACATAACTAACTTTGAAGATGTTAATTAATAAGACTTAAACGGATTCTTATTACACCATATAGCACACTATAAAGATAGCGAATACAATAACACCATGCTATGGTACTGTGTGAGGGAGGACTTTATTAGATGGATAAAGGAAACATAGACTCCTATAAAGAAGGATATTATATAAGACTTCCATAACTTCTTGCAGGAGTATAGAGTGTTTGTACCTATAGATGGGGGTACTATTAGAGACAACATTTAGGAGTAGGTTATTAATGCAAAAAAAGAGCACAAATGGACTCCATAAGAGATTAAGCACTAACTACGCACTATAAGGAAGCTTAACTTATAATGGAATCTAAGCAATATACCTCTAGAGACGAATCTACCTCCGCCTTTAACTCCTCTGTATCCAATTTAACCCGTAACTTTAATGTTAGATACTACACCCTAATAAGAGTAGGTATAGGACCCTATCGCTTCGCAATCTAACAGCCTTTAGACTCCACCGACTAGACCTACATCCCCACTATAGCCTGTAATACAACTCCCACCTCCTCCTTAATCCCAAATTGGAGGCATTTTAAAATTGCTTACAGAGCTTATAAAGCTTTATTCGGATTAGGAGAAGAAGTTCGGCGGGGAATTATATAATGTCCTTAATTTGAAACTATGTATCTTCTATAACTGTTGCTAGAAGGTAGGAATAGAGTCTAATTAATACCACAACGCCTATTCTGTTATGCTTAAGGGCCGAGCTAGTACCTTCTATTATAATTATTTGGTAGGAAAAGGATATAATTTTAACCGCATGATATATAAGTTAAGATACCACTTTAAAACAGAAGAGAATAAGTAGCAGTATATATTAGAATAAAGAGAGACTACCTTTCTAAGAATTATTACTGCAAACCCAGGTATTTCTTGGCTTAAATATCTTTAGAAGCTCTTTAATTAACTATAAATAATTTAGCGTGGTTTATCTGAATTATATTAAAAGGATTTTAGCCTATGTAATTAAGTTATTAGCGTATGCTAAGGTGTTAAAGAATGTAACCTTACTCTCTTTAATCCTGTAAATACGTATAAAGGAGTATATGCTTAATTAAGATCTTCTATTAGCACTACTCTACGCTCTTAAGAAGTATAATAATTTAATATCTAACTCTAACCTACTTTAGCCGACCTAGCCAACTAATATAATCACAACTGGACTGATTAAATATATAGTGGCCATGGTAGGTAATACGGCAGAGGGTACAATTAACGACTATAAGGCAAAGGTGGAGGTCCTCATAGAGGTTTATTCCAAAGTAATTACTAGAAGAAGTGCTACGTTTATAAGAAGCCAAATTGCTAGTTAACTAGGCACTCTCTTAATAAGCAAAAAGAAGCATATAATAAGTTTCGCTAGAGTGCAAGAAATATTAGAAATTATAAGGTTACTACGGCCTACTTCTAAAGCTTCCTGGTTTAATATAAAGGCGTAGAAGATCTTAAGGGTGAGGCTAATAAGGCCAAATAGCTCCTTATAGATATGGAAATTGAGGACTACTTACCCAACCAATACTTTACTGAGTATGGTAAGGTAGATGGCATATAAACCGTTACTGTTCTTAATAACCAATCTACGCTCCATTCTATTACGAAGTTAGATATCTTTAATAAGCTAAAGGAGAGCTCCGTGTTCTCCTTTAATAATAGATACTTAGCGAATGTCTTTTATAGTATTATGCTAGATACTAGTGCTGTAGGAGTATCTACAGTAGGAGAACCTTAAGTTTAAGCCCTTTAACAACTTAATACCTCTATTTAGATTAACTAATTAACAGCAGGTTAATATATAATTTGTTTTAATAAGGGTACTGTAATCTCTCTTGGCACAATTAGAGTCTAAACCCCCTTAGGGTATATTACTTTTTATATTATTTCTATAAACACCCCGTTTCTATTTTGCATTAGAGATATAGATAAATTAGGCGTTAAGCTTAATAACCTTAAGAATGTACTTATTTAGGGAGATAATTGGGTACCTATTATGCGTAAGTGGGGTTACCCTTAGTTGCTCCTTTATTAACTAGAAAAGAGTGTTGCTTAAAGCTACCTAACTAAGTTAAAGTTACGTTAACTATACCGTTAATTTAGCCACCTATCTATTTATTAATTGCTTAGGGTTCTTTAGCAAGTAGGCTATAAAGTTAAGGTTAAGGTAATTAAGCATCTTATAAAGTACTGCTACCACTGCTAAATAAACTAGAAGTCCCCTGGCCGATTTAAGTTTACCCTTAAAGATAACTATAACTTTAACTTCTATATTATTGTTGACGTTATGTATCTTAGCGGCAAGCTAGTACTCTAAGTTATTAACTTTTTAACCTCCTTCTAAGCCGTACATTTCTTAAAGGATATATTAGCTAGGAATGTATAGGATACCCTTTAATTATACTAGATTAATATCTATCTAGGACCCCCTAATTAAATTGTCTATAATATAGGAAAGAACTTTTTATCTATAGAGTTTTAATAATAGATAAGGGCAATGGTAATTAAGGTTAAAGAAGTCCCCGTTAAGGCATATAATAGTATTAGAAAAGTGGAGTAATATTATACGCCATTATGCCGCGTATATAAGATTATCTCTTTAGAACTAGAGAATGCTAGCAAAGAACTTACTTTATAAATGGCTATTAAAGCCGTTAATAATTCCACTGGCCTAGATGGACTCGTACCTATATTGCTAGTCTTTGGCGCCTACCCTTAAATAACTAATAATTCTCCACTATTTCCCTCTATTGTATAATGAGCTAAGGCTATTTGTAAGGTAATAAAGGAGGTGCGACGTCTCTACGCTATACGCTAGGTCAACAACGTACTAGGAATAAGAAATGGCCTAAATACCTTAACTACGCTTAATCTGCTACTCCAGTCTAAGGTATATATATAGCGTAAAAAGGGAGAATAGTTAGGCCCATATTAACTTATTATAATAGATGGTTAAACTTGCACTATTTAGATGCCTTATAGACCCACTTAATTCCGTTTAACTGTTATTAAGCCCTACTATAAAGATAATAGTTTTAAGCCTTTATAGGATACCTTAGAAGATGCCCTAAAGAAGAACTATAATTAACGTGCTCTAGAAGGCGACTACAATCTTAATATAATTATAGTAGATATGCCGCAACTATAACGCAGTAGAGGTTGCCTAAAAGGATTATGAAATTGCTAATATTTTATTAATTTTAAAGAGTAATTTGTTGCTGCTATTAAGAATAGAGTTAAGTTATTAATGGCCTTTATAACAGCTAAGGAGAAGGCTGGCTTTAAGCTCGTAAAATAGCTTTAAAAGGAAGGTTATATTATAACTCTAGGAGCTCCTTTCTAAGCATCTAATAAGCAGGAAATTAATGGTCTTATTATAAGAGGAGTTTTTAAATTTAAGAAATATAACCCTACTAAGCTTAATAAAGTTTGCATCTTTAAATTAAGAATAGTTAATAAGATTAAGGGTAAAGCTACTAACGCCCTATTTAAGAAATTAAGGCTTATTATCTAAGGTTACAATAATAATAGTAAGGAGGTAATTCTTATACAATCTCCTATAATTTAACGAGCTAGTTAGTAAGTTATTATTATACTAGCTCCCTCCTTAATAAAGAATAGAATGGCGGTTTATTTATAAGATATTACTTAGGCCTACACCCAATTAGAGATACACCTTTGGCGCTTAATATTAGCATACCTTCCAGAGTAAATTTGCCACCAATATCCTAAGGATACGATTATGGTTGTGCTTAAGCCATTATATAAAATTATAGAGGTAGGAACTTATTGGTGGGCCACCTATAGCAAGCACTATAAAGAGAAGCTTTTAATAACTACTTCTATATTTAATCCCTGCTTCCTTATTACAACTATAGGAACTCCATTTGGAATTATTAGCATACAGACTAATAATACAATTATCTTAAGAGATAACCAATTTTTAGCTCTTAAAGAAGATAAGCTAGTAAAGGCGAATCTTATAGCAAAGCTAAAGGAAAAGCTTAATTTAACAACACTATTACTCTTTAATAGATGCATCCTCTCTATAAACGAGGATTCTATTGCTTTACGCTAAAAGGGCCAAGGTAAGAAGATTGATATTATTAATGTTAATTCTCTAAAGTAAGGATATATGGAGTAACGCGCTTGCGGAGCTTATATTACTTCTATCTGTTAACCTAAGGCTTTATTTAATCTCTCTATTGCCGCCTAACACTAGGAACCAACTAAGGATGACGTTTTTGCCCTAAATAAATGTTTTTCCTAGTAAATAAACTATCTTAATTAGGGACTACTCTATATGCCTATTAATCTTTCTACTACTAAGCTCTTTGTATTTATTAATGGATTATTTATAAATAATAAAGATTTTAGCTCCTAGTTAGGATATAAAATTATTATTACAAATAAATCTACTAGAGAGAATGACTTTATAATCTACGACAATTTTATCTATTAGAGCTTAACTAAGAGTAAGCGCGTTACTTAAAGCGTGCTAGCGTTAGAGATATATGGAATGATTGGCGGAGTTAATATAGTAATTGCAATTGGAACTACCCTAAACATAATTATAGATTAACTTAAAATCCCTATTATCCCTATAATTATATATACCGACTTATATTCCCTCTATAAGTGTTTAGTTAAGCTTAGTACCATAAAGGAGAAGCGCCTTATAATTAATATTATAGCACTTTAGCAATCCTACAAACGGCAAGAACTCTTTAAGATTTAATAGATTAACGGTTAAGATAACCTAGTAGATATAATAACAAAGGCAAACCTAAATAAGGCTTTAGAAACGTTTATTAACACAAATACTCTATATATATAAGTTAAAGGTTAGGTTAAAAGGGAGTAAGAGTATAATATTTTGCAGGCCCTAATTTTAACTAGCTAATTAGGATTTTCTATACCCAGTATAGAAAATTGCTATTGGCTTGCTTATAACTAGCGCCTTAGCGGCCCTAATATAATATCCACCCATAACTCTAAGCAAGAAAGCACTACGTGCTAAAAGGCAAATTTTAGGACAGTGAGACTTATATTACAATAGCAATAGTAAGTAAGGAGGATTGATATTTGTTACGCTAGTTAAGCAGTATTTGTATATAGATGGCAACCATAAAAGAAGAGTTGCCAGTATCGGGAATGAGGCAAGCGGTCGTTACGTGACGCCGCGGCACTAGCGTGGCGAGGAGTCTTAAGCTCCTCGCCCTTCCTTATTCCAATTAAGAAGCTTTTTAACCAACATTACTGTAACCTACTTGAGTAGTCGTTATTGGTAAGTCACCCTGTGTGACCAACAATAACCTTTGCGGACTATAATAGTGCCGTATATTAAGACTGGCCTTAAGAACTGTAGTAAGTCTCTTAGTATCTAATAACTTATTGCTAGATCTAAGGGTAGCTTTTATAGCTATTTAATTTCGGCATTAGCTGCCGTACGCTTCTCTTAGGGGGTTATTGACTAGAAAAACTAGATTAGAAAAGAAGGACTTGTATATAGATTGATCTATAAAGAAATAAAGCTATATATATATAGTAGATAAGTTATAGGTACCCCTAATCTAATCCTAATATAGTAGTAATCGGCACTAAGTCAATAGAGTTTAAGATAGTAACTGTTTTACTATTAGAGGTATTTAAGGATCTTATAGCTGCTTTGCCGGCTACTATATTTCTAAATATAGTTATAGAGACGTTAAGTAATTTCCTGTAAGGTAATAGGCTCCGCACCACCTAGCCACGGCACAAACCCCAAAAGGTAAGCGAGTGACTAGCTTAATACTAGGCACGGCTGTACGGAACAATATATATAGACGAGGTGACTTCGTCACCTGACATTTCCGGTAATTTCTTTAGGAGTTTTAGTCCGTATATATCCTTTAGATTCTATCCTGTTTTTAAGATTCTAGTAATAGCCTTTAATTCCGATTCTATATTCTTGTCTTATTTATAGTCTGTAAATATATTCAATTTCCTTCTTAGGAAAGAGAGTAGTAAGAGCTTTAGATAATATTAACGACTTAGTTAATGGGGTATAAGTATAGTAAAGAGGACGTATATTAGCCTATATAACTGGATTATCTATTAATAAAGATCTAAAGCTAGAGAAAGGAAAGGAGAAGAATAGTAGCACTACTTAAAATATAGTTTTATTTAATCCCCTAGTTATATAACTTTAACTATCTACTATTTCCTACTATTTCCTACCATTCTCTGCCGTAATTTACTATCTTCTACTAGTTCTGTAATATAACTCTAAAATCTTAATTATTAGATTTTTTATCTAGAATTTAAAGCGTCTCTATTACTACAGTAGCTACTATATTCCCTTTAGCGACTCTAGATAATTGCGATTAGCTAAAACGTATAGGTTATGGCTCCAGCCCTTAATATACTAGAACTATTACCTTATACTATATATATTATATATATAAAGAAGGCTCTATAATCTAACTAGTTCCTACCCCTTTTACTACTAGTATTAGTGAGGCGGAATTAACTTTCTAAAGCTAATTTCCTAAAGAGACTTTTAGTTTTCCGTACTAAGAATACTAAATAACATACTCTCCTATATCTATACTGCTATAAAATATTCTTAATTACGCACTTAGAGGTACTTATAATAGGTGCTTCTAAAAGATCTACTAATTTAAATTTCTAAAATTAAACGTAGTTAATACTTTATATAGGGGTTATTAATTAAGTTCTCAATATAAGGATTTTTAAAGTTTAATGCCATATAACTATTACGACTTTCCTATAGCGGCCAAATAAACCCTTAATCCTCTCCTTTTCCCCTTATTACTTAGCGCTGAGCCTTATTATATCGTCGCCGAGCCTCATCGCGTCGCCGAGCCCTATTGTATCACCGCCGAGCCTTATCACACTGTTGAAATAGACGATTAAGGGGAGGCAAAAGTAGGAGCAAACATAATATTTAACAGAGTATGAGGCTCGTATATAGGTAGCTGGTAACAGTCACTCTATATTGGTGTTAAAATAAACGACTAAGGGGAGTCAAAAGTATGATAGAAAGGTTGAATGCTTGATATTTGATGGACTAAGAAGCTCGTATATATATGCATCAATAATCAGGTGGCTGGTAACAGCCACCCTATATTGGGCCCAGCCACCCGATTTTCAACACGCATCGCTGAACCATTATATTGTCGCCGAGCCTCCTAACCATTACCGGGGCGACGGCCAGGGCCCAAAAATATAGCCTAAGGCTCCTACTTTGGCCTCGTATGGAGCAACGGTAGCTGCTAGGCCTGACCGCTAGGCCTAGGGGTACCTCTACCCTAAGCCCTCCGTAAGGCTTTATATTCCACCTCTTACGACCCGGCAAGCGGCTTCGCGTTCTTATTGCGTAGTGGTTATCTCGGCGTCGCCTACTCTGCTACTAATTAGCCACTGGGCAGCTTAAAGAAGCTCTGGCGAACTAAGTCGTATATAAGTGTAAGGCTATTGTCCAGGTGTACGGTAGGGAGCAGGCAAGCCGAGCATGAGTCACAAGGAGAGTCGATGGAAGAGGACGATATGGTAAAGAGTAGGTATGGCAATACCCTGAGTACAGAGAGAGACGAACCAATAAGGAGGGAAGGGCTATAAGCCCAAGGGAGCTTATAAGGAGGTGCCAAGGGCTAGCCGAAGGCTAGCCTTGGCAGCCGCCAAAAGATCCCTTACAATAAGTAAGCCGCAGCCAATTTAGAAATTGCGTAAAAAGGGTTAATATATATAGATTAGTTGAGTTAAGCCTGGTATTAAAAATCTCTACTGCCTTAATTATATGCGCGAGATCCGTGCCAAATACACGTGAAAACTACCCCTAAAATATATTAAAATTAAGCCTAAACCTAAATACTATGCATATATTGTTGGAAAACAAGCCCGCAACAATATCACGTGATGAGACTTGGGAGAACCTCTTGGCAGGAATCTGACCAATCAGAGAACTTCGACCACCGGTCGAAGTTCCTTAAAATCTCTTCAACCACCTATATAGAAAATAAGCAATGCACAGAGTTTTAGCCCTAATAACCTTATTTTAATAGGTTATAAGCCTAGGTTTGCGCCTGACAAGCTAAACCTAATTACTTTATTATTTACAATAATTGCTATCACAATATCACCGTATGGGCGTTAAAAAGTCGTTAAATGTTTAACCAACTTATAATGCTAAAAACCTATAACAAGCGGTTACGTAGCTGCTAACAACGGACTCTACGCCAAATGTAACAAGAGGATCCTACTGAGGACAAGCCTAACACAGCCTATAATAAACGGCGGCACTAGAGGCTTAGGAGGATACCTTACATTTAGTAGACAACCTTACTATTATTATTATAAAATGATAGAGTTTTGAGAATAAAGCCTTATAATAACCGTATTAGTAGCAGATTAGAAGAAGCTTATTAGAACTGCCTATATTAGCTAAGGAATATATTAAGTTAAAACTCACACTGTATATACACTCCTTATAAAGGAAATAAATCTAATAATGTTGTTATAACAAGGCCTATAGACTGCCTACTATAAACTACCTATAAGCCTTATTAATATAAGCGATAAATATACCGCCTAAGCCTCTATCCAAAAGCTTGTTAGATAGGAAGACTAGCTAATATTTAGTATTAATATACAAAACTACCTCTAATCTAAAAATATTAAGTAGGTTCTTAATAACCCACTACAGCTTCTTCCTATAATTAAGTTAATTAAAGAGAAATAGGTGGACTTAGGCTTTACTATTAAATAGCTAAAAATTAAGCCAGCTAACTTAGTAAAAGAATGGGAGAAATATAAGGAATAGCTAGCCTATACAGCTAGTTTCATTAACTAGAACGTTAGCGATATCTATAAGCCATTTATATTAAATGCTAGATAAGCACTTAAGAAATGGAAGGCTCTAAAAGAATGCTTTGAGGATTTTAATCCGGCAGCTATTACTAATTGTCACGGGGCGGAGGCAGTGGCTATAGAACGTATATATTCAAGGAGTCTACAAGACGTTACGCGATCGATCGTAAGGATCGAAGGCGTAGAAAGGTGATATACTACGCATAGCTGACGTAAGCTGTACGCAAAGCGTACGCGAGGGCATGGGGTTCCGCTAGGGAGTCTCCTGTGGAGGCTCCTGTGGCGGCGTTCCGTGACACTACCCCCCCCTCTTATAGAGGCGGAGCTCCGGCGACGCTGTGGTTACTATATACATGTAGAAGGAACGCTTAAGGCATAGAGAAGAGAAAGAGATAATACTAAAGGGGTTAATAGTATGGAGTTCTACTAGCTCTAATCATTAAATGGACCAATTAGGATTTTCTATCCCCGGGATAGAAAATCGCTATTAGCTTGGTGGAAGGCGGTAAGCTAAACTGACATCTTTGTAGTCGCGGTAATATTACGTAATAAGGCTTGGCACCTAAGAATTTAACTAATTAGAGAACTTTAACCGCTAGTTAAAATTCCTAGACACCTTAACAATTTTCCGGTTATATAATGGCAATCTGCGGTAATCTAACGGCAATTTGCCCTTACATAGCAGTGTATAATGGTTGAACTCTATAAGGGTTCCCATAGAGGATTAGGCACAAAATCTCTACTTAGGCCCGGTTTCTGTGGATTTACGTAGTAAAAGTCGCTAATTAGGTCCTTTGCATTTTTAAAGTCTTCCTATAGTTGCTATTCTGGCTAATCTATATTAAATCCTGTATAGATAGCTCTATAGTAGAGCCGCCATCCTCTGCCTTTGCTAAAGTATTTAGAGTTGATAATTTGTTTAATAGTCTACTCCTTATGGCTCTCGTCTTCATTCTTGTCTTAGATTAGTACCGGTGGGGGTTTAGGCTATGTCTGTCCCAGTAAGGGGTTAGGCTAGTAAAGGTATAGTAGCTATAGGTAAAATACAGGCTATATCCCATAGATAGCTAGGGCAGGCGGGAGCTCTAGCTTATATACAGCTCCCCTATTAATAACTCGTTTAATCTAATAGGGGCCGAGATTCTTATAATTAAGTGACTTTATAGGCCTCTACATAGAGATATTATGTGCATCTAGCCATACCTAGTCGCCAACACGCATCTCCGGTGGTGGCGTTCTATAACGGTCGGCGAAGTAGGCCTGCTTTGCTTAAGCCTAGGCCATTTCTCCCCTGCAGTAGTTAAGTAGATTTTTTATATGGTCTGCATGCTAGTTAGTAAGTAGCATCTTAAGGCGTTTTCTATATAGCAGTTTCTTATTAATAGGTTCTGGTAGCTCTATGCTAGATTAGGGATAATAACCCTTGTTTGTAAAGAACGGAGTAAGTCCTATAGTAGCTAAGACGTAGTTATTGGCTATAAACTTGCCTAGTAGGAGGTAATCTACCCAGTTATCCTAGCCGTAGGCAACAACCTATCGTAAGTACGCCTTTATACTGGCGTTAGCGTTTTCTGGCTGTCCCGCAGTCTCGTAGTGGAAGGATGTAGACATCTTAATAGAGATACTAAGACGTTAATAGATCTATCTCCATAGGTCGGAGTTGAATTGCGTGCCCTAGTCGGATGTAATGGAGTCAGGTATCCCATATAGTCAGTAAACTTCGCAAAGAAAAGCGTTTGTGATGTTGTTAACGGCTATGCCTTTAGTTAGGACGTAGTAACGTTCCTTTATAAGTTGGTATATTATTATTAAGATGTTCTTATAGGTATAACCATGCCGTTTATAGGGTAGCAGGTTAGTAATAAAGTCTATAGCTATATCTGCCCACCGCCATATAGGGATTAGTAGCGGGTGTAGTAGTCCTTAGTACTTAGTGCGAAAGGCCTTAGCATACTTACAACCGTAGTAGGCACTTATAAAGCGTTTAACTAAGTCTATTATCTTAGGCCAGAAGTAGTATCGGCTAAGGAGTTTATAAGTTCCTCCTCTACCTAGGTAACCGCTTAACCGGAGGTTATAGGCCATTTAGATTAGTTACCGTTATAGGTCTTCTAAATTAGGGACAAATAGATGGCCTCTATAGTAGAGTCTATTCTCCTTTACTTCTAAGGCTACTATATCGATTTGGCCTAAGTTTTAGAGGCTAGTAGGTAGCTTGCAGACGCTAGTAGTTTTCATAGCAATAAGTTAGTATAATAGCGGGTCAATAAAGATGTTATATACAGCAGCAATAAGCTCATTAATTTTGGGGGGCGGCTTTAAGTCCGTAGCGTAAAGCTAAAGTGTAGATAGTTCTGTTATAGGTAGCATACTAGGGGCCAGGTTTCTTGCTTTTAGGATTATCTGCTATTAGAACTAATTATAGGGGTTATTCTCTAACTAAGGAAGGTCTTGTAAGCGGCGTATTAGGCTATTAGGTTTTATACCTTATACTCCTAGCCTATATATAATTTTAAAGTTAAAACTAAAGAGGAACTCGTTCTAGCGTGCTTAGCGTCAGTTTAGTTACTTTATAGTTATAAAGTATTTAAGGTTGCGATAATCTATAAGGACTTTAGTTAGCTGGTTAGGTTCTACTAAAGAGAGTTCTAGTTAGAATTCTTTAAATGCTTATACAATCGCAAGGAGTTCTTTGTTATAGATCTTATAGTTACACTCTTATAGTATAAGCTTAGATGAGTAGAATGCGACTAGGTAAAGGAAACCGTTATTGCCTATTTAGGAGAGAACGCCTGCGTTAACATAGTTTAAGGAGTCAGTTTTAAGATAGAGTTGTTATCCTAGTATAAAGTAAGCTAGGATAGGTGCTTTAGTAAAGGCATTTTTAAGGTCTTAGAATGCCTTCTTGCAGTTAGGCGTCTAGGTAAAGCGTAAATACGTTTTTCTTTCTTTTACAGAAAGGCCCTTTGTTCGCATTATTGCTGTAAGTAGTGCTACTATACCTAAGAAGTTATATATAAATTTCTAATAGAAGTTAGCGAAACTAAGGAAGGCTTATACGTCCTTAATACAGCTAGGGGCTTACTATTTAGTAATTATACATACCTTCTTGGGGTCCATATGGACACCCTTAGTAGTAATAATTAGTCTAAGGTATTTTACTTCTGTAACTAAGAATTTGCACTTCTTTAAATTAATATAGAGTCCTGCTTCCCTAAGGCGCTATAGGACCTTTTAAACGTGCTCAGTATGCTTAAAAGGGTTGTTGCTATAAATAAGTATATCATCTAGGTACGCCGAGCAGAAGTTATTAAGGTAGTCCCATAAGGCGTTATTAATATAGCTTTAGAAGGTGCCTGGGCCGTTATATACGCCGAAGGGTATAATAGTATATTTGAATTGGCCGAAGCGTAATACAAATGCGGTTTTCCATTCGTCACCTTCCTGTATTTAGAGATAGTTAAAGGCGGCAATAATATCGAGCTTAGTATAAATTTTGGCTTAACTAAGCCGCTTAAGGGTCTCACATATAAGCGGTACTAGGTATTAGTTCTTAATTGTAATAGCATTAAGTCCTCTATAGTTAACGTAGAATTAGATACCTCCTCCTAGCTTCTTAGTAAGAAGGATAGGGGCGGCTGCTAGTAATATACTGGGACGAATAAACCCTTTGTTAAGGTGCTTGTTAATATACTTTTTTATAACTAGAAGTTTATCTTTTAACATTAGGTAGGGTCTCTTATAAGGTAGTATTTTTCCTTATTTAATATTAATGGCATAGTTGTTAGGTTAATATAGAGGGAGTATATCTACGCCCTTTTATAAGCACATATTAGTAAAGTTATAGTACCTCTTAGGGAGGAGCTTGCGGAGTTCCTTATTAGTAAGTCCCTTTTTAAGCTTTATAAGCTTCTTAAAGTCCAAGGTTAAAAGTTTATTGAGTTTTATAGGCGTGTTGTCCTTTAGGAGGTCCACTAGGTCTATCCTATTATTATAGAGGACGTAATCCTGTTCTTTATTAAGTTTATATAGCTATAAGTAGGAGGCTGCTGTAATGACCCAGCTCTTCCTTTATACTATGCGATAGAAGGCTGCGGCACTAATATAGTAACAGTTAGTTGTGGGTAGTGTAATTAGAGGTTCTTTGGGTTAATATCCTAGGGAGTAGGTAGAGGCGGCTAGGCTATACCCTAGGCAGGTCTCTCTATAGTAGTTAGAGTTAAAGATCACTTCTCTTTTCTTCTAGTTAATAATAGGGTTGTGCTGCTTAAGCCAGTTTATTCCAAGGATAATAGGGTAATTGGTAAGTGGTATAATATAGGCCTAGAGTTTCTCTTGGTGTCCGTTTATATCTAGGTAGAGTTGTGCCATATAAGTAATCTTTTATATAGTACAACTACCATCAGCGAGTTGTAGGGCGCGGGCTTTAGTAAGGGGTAAGGTTAGTAGGTTATATTTACACATAAATTAGGTATCTATAAATTTATTAGTAGCTCCGCAGTTAATTATAGAATGGTCTTTATATTATTTTTTAGCAGTTGTTCCTTTTATAGGTAAAACTATCTATTTCCGTCCATCTATTCTTACTAAGTCATCTATTAAGTAGGCCAATATATAGATCCCTCCATTATTAGGGTGTCCCAGCTTGTAACTTCGGGCTAGGACTAAGCATTTCCTGCTACTGCTACTGCTGCCGCTTCTTTATCTTGTACGGTAATGGTGCATAGCGAGGTATTCGGTGTTCGAGGTATAAAGTTAGGTGTTAGGCGGCAATTACCAAACCTAGCTATTAGGCAGTTTAGGTTTTTGCAATAACAGCCTTTTTAACAGCATCTATAGCAGCGCCCTAGCTTCTAAGGTAGCTTATACTCTCCGTCTAGGAGTTTACATAGGAAGGTTAGTATAGAGAGGTTAATATTAGCTCCGGTAATAGTATTAATAGTAAGCGTCGGTGACCTAGTATATATAGGTGTGGTTAGCTTGGAGGGCTTTTATATCAGAGCCTTTAGGTAAGGGTTAACAGTAGAAATCTAATTTAGCCGTCGTTTAATCTTCTATAGGGCTGCCACTATACTGTATACGTTATTGTAATTATAACTAGCGGCAGCGTAACTAAGGTAATAGGTGACTTTTTTAAGGAGATCTTCCTAGTCTTTAGCGTTATCTTAGGAGAGGACTCTAGTGTATTCCTAGAACTTAATATAGAACTTGTTAAATAACTTAATAGGACTTATCTTTAGGGCGCATAGTTTAGCTTAACTAGTGGCTACTAGGTCATAGTCGCGATACATTAGGTTAAGGTCGTTAAGGACTTCCTAATAGGACTGCCACTTCTAGGGGCTATTAGTCTCCCATTAGGCAAAGAGTCTGTTAAATAGGGTGCCCTTTATACGCCCAATAATATAACCAATCTTAGTATCCTCCTTAGGAAAAAGGTAGGCGCTCTAGGTTAGTTTCTCGCAGATTTATATTTTCTAGTGGCTGTATTCCTTGTGGTCTCCCTAGAAGACTAAGGGGTTAGGGTATTATATATTAAACCCCACAATTATAGCTTAAGTTTGGTTACTATTATAGGAGCTATCTCTAGTGGGTAAAGCTGCCAGGGGCGTAGAGACTTAGGTGGTATAGTGCATAGTAGGGGGGTACTTGGCATTGTTACAGATATGCTTATTAAGCTAAGACTATAGGTATTTAATTATACCCTCCTTCTTAGTAACTTCAGTAATAAGTACAATCTCAGCTTTCTTTAATTGTTGGATATTACGCTTAGATATACAGAGGTCGTCTTTAGTCTCTTAGCGTGTGTTATTAGCAAGTGCCTCACTAGCTTATAAGTCTTAGATAATATTATAATCCTAGGCAGCACGCAATTTAGCTTATATAAGCTTTAGGTAGTAGTTCTATAGAAGGCGGTAGTATTTATTAGGTTCTCGTGCTATTATTTATATAAATATTTTAGCGTCCCGTATTTTAATCTTAATAGGTAGCTGCCCTTCTGGCTGCTTTTCCATGGCTATATAATTAATAAAGAATAAGATGTCGCCGGTGTTTATCTTATTAAGGTCGTTGCTGTGGCCACCTATATTAATAGGGGTGTACCCATTCTACTAGGCTGGTTGACTCTTATTATCTTCAAGGTGGTACTAGGTGCTTAGGGGTACTTATAGTTATAACTCTTTTAAGCCGCTAGGCTTGCCCTTAGGGGTTAAGGCTAGGATTAATAAATTAAATTCTCCTGGGATTAATTGGCGTTATAGGTTAGGTTAGGGTACTAGGTTGCTCTTTAGGCTTAATATAGTAGCTAGTAAGGAATATCATCTTACTATTATAGTGCGGAGGTTGTTCGTAGGCACGCTACTTCTAGCAGCGCTTGCAGTATCGTAGGGACATAGAATTGGTCGTAGGCTAGGTGTTGGTGGTAGAAAAAAGGCGCAACGTAATGTTATGGGGCGGAGGCAGTGGCTACAGAATGTATATATTCGAGGAGTCTACAAGACGTTGCGCGATCGATCGTAAGGATTGAAGGCGTAGGAAGGTGATATACTACGCATGGCTGACGTAAGCTGTACGCGAAGCGTACGCGAGGGCACGGGGTTCCGCTAGGGAGTCTCCTGTGGAGGCTTCTGCGGCGGCGTTCCGTGACACTAATATTATGGCCACCTTCTTTACCAAACATGTTTAAGATTTTAAGAACATAGAGGAGTTTATCTCCTATATTATATTAAACCTTAATTGCCTTATTAAAATGGACCAACCCATTAACTATAAAATCCTTACCTAAGCGGCCCTTCTGCACGGAGTTAGCTCCACCAACTATATTTAGTTTAAAATAACTTAATAAACAAATTAGACGCAGAAAAATACCGACCTATAAGCCTTAGGTAAGGAACTTATTATCTTTAATAGCGAGCTTAATTAAGAAGCTTCTACTATACTAGTAGTACGTTTAAATAACGGAACGTCTATAAAGAGAAAGATTGCACTAGTAGGAACGTGTAAGCACCTTAACTGTATAAAGTATAATAAAACTACGCATTCTAAAGAAGACTGCTAGGAGAGAAACCCAGAAAACACACTATAGAGAATTGGTGATAGAATCCGTACAAGGAAGAAGCAGAGGACTAGGCCGCCTATTTAGCTTAATAAACACTCTAATTAAGTTAAAAATAAAGTAAATCTATAATATAAGCTTATAGTAGCGGTGGTACAAGCCTAACTGAGTAGGTATAACTTTATCTACAATACTGCTGCTACCGTCCACTGCTATAAAAATCATGAACTTCTCTTTAACTACGTTAGTGACGACACCTTATTAGATATAGTTAGTCCCTATAGAGCTTAATTAGTAGGTAAAGGATCTATCTCTATATAAACCGCACTCCCTAATAAAAGGTATAGAAGTACGCTTACTTTACACAATATTCTTTATATACCACATATTTACCAGTAAACCTACTATCTAGAAGCCGACTTAAGGAAATGGGCGTCTTCTTTAATAATAAGACTCACGAACTTAAATATAATAATAAGGTAATAGGATACGCACCTAAAGTTTAATAACTCTACCCAATTCGGCAGTATAGCTACTTATTAGAATTAATCCTCTAGACAATTAAAAATGATAAAAGCCTACCTGTTTAGCATTACTAATTTGGCTACCTTAACTATAGGAACCTTAAACACCACCTAAGTAAACTTGGTATTAAGTTTAACAACGTTAGTAATAAATACTATAAGCCCTGCGCTTAATCTAAAGCTAGAAAGAGGTATAATAGAACGCCCTAGGAATAAGCTATATAACTATTTTAATTTGTCTATATAGATCTAGTAGGACCTATTACCCCCATTAGCTTTAAAGGTGAAAGATACTATATATCTTTTACCAATAACTATATAAGGTTTACTATAGTCTACACCATCTATATAAAGGATAAGTGGTTTAGTACTTTATAGAGGTACTACAATTGGATCCACACTAAATTTAACCTTAAAATTACTAGAATTTGTACCAACTATAGAGTAGAGCTCCGTAGTAAGAAAGCAACCACCTAGATAGACAATCTAGGTATAAAATTTGAACCTGCCGCCTTACACGCTTAGGAAGAGAACGGAGTAGCAAAGCGCTCGCAGTAAACCTCCACTGAGATTACCCACTTAATAATCCTTGCCGGCAATATACTAGACTTTCTATGGCCCGACGTACTCCTTATAGCTATATATATTAAAAACAGACGCCCTATAAGAGCTCTTCTTAATGGTATATCACCTTATAAAAAGCTTAAGGGCAAACCTCTATTAGTACACTATCTGAGGGCTCTAGAATCTACTGTCTATTCCCTTATAGCTAAAGAAGATCGCGTGAAATTAGCTAGGTTCGCTCCTTAAGCAAAAAAGGGTGTTCTAATTAGCTATAACAGCAAGATAATCTATCGCGTTTGGCTACCAGATAAATAGAAGATTAAGCGTCTTAAAGACGTTAAAATCTACAAAGGTGATATTAGCTTAAAAACTACTACTATATTTACGGAAGAATCCGTTAACTCGTCTAATAAGCAAGGGAGAGAAGACACTACTACTCCTCAGCTAAAGCCTCTATTAAGGAAAAGATAATAAAGAATTAATTAGAAGGAAGGTCGCAATAGCTTACCCCATAGGCTTAAGTCTCTGCCTAAAAACCTTACTATAACTACTACTTGATTAGGCCGCCAGATATTAAGAGTTAACCTACTAAGCAGCCCTACTACCTTCCTTATAAGCCTTACAGGTATAGACTAAAGCCTTAACCAATAGGCTGACAATATTAATAAGCTATTAAGTAACTAGGACAATAAAATAGGTGATAAACTAATAGCCCTTCTATCTACCTTTCCTCCTTAATCTACACCTTAAAACCCTTACTTAAACAATCGTGACGCGGTTAATCCTATGGCTCTACTAGCCGGCCATATTTAATATACTGGTTCACCTAATCTTAAAACGTATACATCTACTACCTTAATTAATAAAGATAAGCCTTATACGTATAACTGAGCAATTAACGGCCTAAATAGTAAAGAATAGATAAAAGTAATAATAGAGGAGGTAGGGTCTCTAATTAAGAACTAGATATAGGAACTTATTAACCTTGCCTCCCTTAAGCCTCCTTATAAGCCTCTTACTGGTAAATAGGTGTTTAAAGTTAAAAAGGGAAAGAATAGCGAGGTCCTCCGCTACAAGGCTAGATAGGTTATTAAGGGATATCTACAGCAGTACGGTGTTAACTACAACTAGACCTTTGCTGCGGTAGTAAAACCTATGGCTTTTAGGGCTCTATTCGCAATTGCTGCCTACCACAACCTTAAAATTAAACAGATGGATGTTAAAACCGCCTTTCTCTATAGACCAATTAATTAAGAACTCTATGTTATTATGCCAAAAGGCTATAAAAAAGCTAGTAAAGTCTGCCGCCTTAAGAAGGCCCTCTATAGACTAAAATAGTTACCTTAAATCTGGTATAAGACGCTCTTAAAGTTTCTACTAGAAAAACTTAGACTTTATCATCTATATGCGGATCACAGTATATTCGCCACTAGTAAAGGATAAAAAGGTTTAATTATTTCTACCTATATTAACGATACTAAGATTATCTATAAGGATATAGCGACAGTTAATTAGGCGAAAGCAGAGCTTAAAGCAGCCTTTTAAATAATAGATCTTGGGCCAATAAGCTTTTACTTAGGCATAATAGTCACAAAAGATTAAACAAAGAAGAAGATTACACTCTTATAGCAAGCCTACCTTATTAAAGCTCTTAAACGTTTTAGATTATAAAAGGCTAACACCTTACTAATACCTATAAAGCACTTAATTAAGCTTATAGCTAATTAGGAAACTACTAGCAAGGACAACATTAGAAGATACTAGAGTATAGTTAGTTTAGTTATATTTCCTATAATAGAAACAAGGCTAGATATCGCCTTTACAGTGTTAATTGTAAGCCATTTTATCTATAATCCTACCTCTACCCATATAACGGCCGTAAGACTTATCCTTTAATACCTAGCCGACTTACTTAATAGAGGAATTACCTATAGAGGCAATAAGAATCTAGACCTTACACTAATTGGCTTTAGTAACGCTGACTAGGGACGAGATAAAACCATAAAACGCTCTATATTGGGCTTTGTATTTATATTAAACGGAGGACCAATCTTATGGAAATTAAAGCTATAAGCTACCGTTTTACTATTAATATATTAATTAGAGTATATGGCTCTAACGGCTGCAGTAAAAGAGGCTACATGGCTTTAACTTTTACTTACTAAACTAGGTATACTAGACTAGAGCAAGCAGTTTACTAGGATCTTAATTAAAACTAATAACTAAGCTGCAAAAGCATTAGCTAAAAATCCAGTTTAACATAATTAAACAAAGTATATTAATATCTAGTTTTACTACGTAAGAGATAAAATAAATAGTAACAGGATTAACCTTGTACATATTACTTTAATTAATATAGCGGCTAACGGCCTTACTAAGCCTCTTGCGGGTCCTTAGTTCTACGCCTTTCTTAAACACCTTTAGATGGTATAGAGACTTAATTAACTACACTAGGCCTTAATAGGAAATCAGTACACGATCAGTAGATCCTTAGAGAGTGCGCTAAATAACGCCTTAAGGCCTTAAAACAAGCGATAGAACTTAACCTTGATCTACTAACCTACTACTTAAACCTACCACCCGAATCTAACGGCCACGACATTAGAGAGGGCTCATACTAGTAGGAAGGATGGACATACTTTAGGAGAGATATAGGGTAAGGCTACAGGGCCTCTAGAGCTCTATGGGCAATGTAGAACACCTATAGAGAGGTGCTACCAAAATTTCAAGAGACGTTTTACTGAGTAGGCGCTGTCTCTAGACGCTAGGGAGGGCGTAACTCCTTATTAAACACTTATTCTACCTTAGAGGAGCTTCAGCAACCCTTATTAAGCAATCCTACACCCCTATATACAGTGTATATAGCGGTATCGTTAACTAAGCTTAAGGGAGGGTGTTGGAAAACAAGCCCGCAACGATATCACGTGATGAGACTTGGGAGAACCTCTTGGCAGGAGTCTGACCAATCAGAGAACTTCGACCACCGGTCAAAGTTCCTTGAAATCTCTTCAACCACCTATATAGAAAATAAGCAATGCACAGAGTTTTAGCCCCAATAACCTCATTTCAACATATATCTTAGAAAAAGGCCTCTACTAAAGCCTCTAATTTAGCCCCTATAGACCTAAGCCAATGTTACGAAAATGTAACGTGTCCCGCACCACGTCGCCATACGGCCAAAAAGACAGAGTGATCGCGAATCCATCGCGACTCCTGCGGGACCCAATATGTATACTCTTGCAGAAAATAACGCGTTAACCTAGTAAAATTAACCTCTACTACTATAAAGCTCTTTAAATTATATTAAGTTAGCCTCTTACTTTATAAAGTAGAGCTAATATATATATATATATAATTACTTGATAAAAAGACGCGTTTTTACTGCAAGCAGTGGGAAATTTGATAAAAGGGGGGACTTGACGATTGGAGGGGAACACTTTTTAAGTCTCGTCAGTTATATACAAGTCTTATCCAGCATATATTTTTATACCTACAAGTAGTTTTTCTAAGTTTTGTTGTTGTGGTTCCCTTATTTCATAGGTTGTTGTCCGAGCAGCACGACATGTTTAGCATCTGAGTTTTAATTTGATATTTGTCTGGTTCATTAGTAGGTGAGATTGATAGTTTGAAGCGCTAGCGCCTTAAGAGCTTATTATAGATGTATGAAAATTTTGATTGAGACTGACCTATTAATGAAAGCTTTAGAGGATACAAGCCCTAGTAAGCCATCAGGTGGCGTCGACTAGAACAGAAGCAAAGTCCGCACGGACCTCAGGCAGCCTTTTGGGCATGAAATGGCGGAAAATTCTTTTTGCGTCCATTTGTAGCGCCCCGAACAACACACAAGCAGCGTCACAACATCTCTTTTGCTAGGGTGACGGCGAAACTTCATCGACAGCAAACCTTCATCGCCTGCAGTGCTTCCTTCGACTTTTATGTCATTTTGTACGAGGTTTTGGGATCTCCCAATAAGTCAGCTCCAGAAGTGTTTCATCGTCATTCTTTTTTCGTTCTACCCTCTTGTAGGGATTAGACCATGCCAGTGTTGGCACGTGAGTAAAAGCCCTCGTCCATACTCACCGATATGCTGGGTGACGCTGAGCTTGAGGCTTTGGATGCCCAACTTGGGGACTTCAGTGTTTCCAGTACAAAACATCACGATATACTCCAGGTAGGTCATCTGGCCAGTTCTGAGCCTACAATCCTAATCACATGCAAAACCAGGCTGTGATACAAAAATATGGAAAACTCCTTGAAAATTATCGGATCCTACGAAGTGATTATGAAGAAGAAAAAGAGTCGCGTGAAAGATACAAAAAGCTTTCCCGAGAACGAGTGAGTTTGACAAGCCTTTTCTTTGTATCCCTAGTACAGCCGTTAATAGTGACCTCAGGTGCACAATCCTTTCGTCCTGGTATTGGTAGATGGGGATGGCTATATCGTATGCTCATAATATATATCTAATAACACCGCCCGGCTTACGTGTCCTAGTTTAATGATGACCTCGTTAGAGCCAACGCAGAAGGGGGAAGTAATGCTGCTCAGATGTTAAACAGCTGTATTAGAGAGTATCTTCCAAACGTGGTTAGGAACTCGGACCAATGCCGTATCATGGTTCGCATATATGCAAATCTTGCCGGCCTGTCGAAAGCATTATCTAAAGCCAAGCTTGTGGGACCCGAAAAAAGATCTTTGGCTCCCTTTGCTGCCAGCTTTACGCGTTCTCAGGATCTGTTCGATTTTATTGACGCCGATGATAAGAAGGAGGGTGCCGATTTCAAGATTAGAGGTACGCTACATATCTATATGCCTACAACAGGTAGGATGATACTAATAGATGTGTGTTTTAGAAATGTTTCGACTATTTGCAGAGAACAGTCAGTGCAAGCATATCTTCTTCGCCGGATGCCATGATACGGGTTACCTGTCTCTATTGACCCCGTATCGTGGTAAATCCGACCGTATCACTCTTGTAAGAACTGGAGCTTTTAGCTCTGAATATACCTCGCTCAGATTGGGAATTGTAGACTTCCCAGCAGTCTTCAGAACCTTTAGCTTACCCACCGTGCCTACCGCTATAAACAACGGAACCAAAAACGCTCTACCATTACAACGTTCTCAGTCTCCTATAATAGATCATAAATCGGCGGCTGCGAACACTACAAGGGTCTGCAAGTACTTTCAAACTGTATGTTTCCAAAAGGAATCATCATTTCTTTTCAGTTGTGGCTAATCAGCACCATAGGGTAACTGCCGATTTGGCAGCACCTGCGCAAATGCTCACGTCATTCATGATGTTCGCAGAGCCGCCCTACCAGAAACAAATATTCTACCGTGGGGGGCAATAGGGCCAACAATGGCAGCCCAAGGGAGCCCCATACTATCGAAGCCACGAAACTTTGTTCTACCACTTGCCATGGATGGCGCTCAACAACGAAATCGAGACAACCTTACGGATGACCTGCCGATTTCGACTCCACAAACTGAAGGGATGATCCCTGTTAACAAAGATGGCGACAGACTCGACACAGTGATCCCGAAACCAACACCTGAAGAATGGTCCATATACAACCAACGGGTTAAGCAACAAAAACCCTGCAATAACTTCTACATGAGAAACCAGTGCCCGATTCCTAACTGTACCCTCGATCACACACCTCTGGAGCCGGAAGCGCTCCACGTCCTGACCTGCATTTTGAAAGGATACCCATGCCCTCGTAAAGGGGGTTGCCGTTCCGCTGATTGCTATAATGGTCATATTTGCCAGAAAAATGGGTGCTATGGCAAAGGCTGCAGACTCAACTATTACATGCATAGCATGGATCCAAATGTTGCTGATTGGGTTATGCCGACTAGTTTACCAGGAACTGATGATAGCAGCGAAGAGTCTCCAACTGAATCTCTTGAGGAAATTATGAGTTCAGTTGGAGGCGCACCTGTCTAAAAGATACTTTGAATCTGGTAAGTGGTAGGGAAAGGATTCAACTATTCTTTTCAGGAAATAGAAGGTAAATACTTTCACGTGGAATTTGGACCTGACTAGATATGGACGGAATAAAATACTCGCATTGGATTAGCAGACAGTTAAATGGCTGAAACTGAGAATGGTAAATTGGATTCAGGTGCTGATTATGGTTCAGAGAACAACTATTGGTAATTAGCACATCGACTGGGTTTCAAAAATTGGCAGCATTGAGCGGTATATTTACTTGTCATGTTTTCGGATTTTTGTTTCTACTCCACTAGACTGATAGCCTACGGATAGGATGCATCTTTTATTTGGTGGCCTGATATAATTCATCATCCTCTACGTCCGAAGGGTGAAGTGGCCTATTGGATTGTGTTTTCTAGAGATCTATTACCCAAAAACACGTCTGATGTCATACTGGAAGCCTGGAAAGTGATTCCCGCTGTTTTGTTAAAAGTTCATTAAGCCCAGCCATGACTCATCCTCGGCCGACGGGACCGAGGGGACTCGTCGTGTCACCGGATTTTAGCTCATCTTTTATGACTCGTAACGGATCCACTAGTTATGGCCAATCACTGATGCGGCTTGGCTGCCCGTTCCTTCATCCCTTTGCCGATCCCTAGAGCGGTGGGGCAAAGGGTCATGGTCGTTTCGCGTTCGGCACTTGATTAATGCATTTTACGGAATTCGATTGAACGCAACGGATAGGATAATAATTGGTCTGCCGTGTCTTTCTCCTCTTTTCATGTCCCCATCTCACGTATCTTTCCTCAATAATTCGGCCTTATAGCCCAAATACTCCAATCTATACTCCTGATTCCCATCGTGTGTCTATAACAAAAATCACTCATCATCTACTCAAATAATATCATAATGTCCTCTCCTGTAGCATTAGTAACAGGCGCATCCTCCGTCATAGGCCTCGCCCTCACCCAACATCTCCTACGCAAAAACTACCACGTCGTAATGGCCAACATGAACCCGCCACCGGCCTCCGCCCAACTCTCCGCAACCCGCACGCTCTTCATAAAAACCGACGTCTCATCCTGAGACGCCCAAGCCTCCCTATTCAGCAAAGCCTTCAACTTGCACAGGCGCCTTGACTTCGCCGCCCTAAACGCCGGCATCGACGACCGCGACGACATCTTCAACTTCATCTCGCGCTCCACCTCCTCGTAGCCCCAGAAACCCAACATGGCGACCTTCGACGTCGACCTCTACGGCGTCTACTACGGCGTCAAGCTCTTCGCCCACTACGCCGCGCTGAACCCCGTCCCGGGCGGTAAGATCATTCATCACGGCCTCTGCCGCCGGCCTGTATGCCCTGCCTGCCATCCTGCAGTACTCTACTGCGAGGCGCGTGCTTGTGGGCCTGACGCGCTCGCTGGCGCCGGGCGCCGCGGCGCATGATATTACGGTTAATTGCGTTTGCCCTGCGATGGTTCTTAAGGGGCTGGAGCCGCCGGGTCTCATGGAAAGGTTTCCCAGGGAACATGTAACGCTGATGAGCATGATCCTCCGGGCGTTTGACGAGCTAATGGATGAGAAGGCGAATAGGAATGGGGGTGCGTGGAAGCTGCTATGCAGGATCTGTTTTATAGGACTCTGCCGGAGCTGATGGTGGAAGGCCAGAAGTGGATGAAGAAGGGCGCGGCTGAGTTCTGGACAGAGGCATATCGGGAAAGGAATGTAGGATTTGTGAACGCAAAGAGGAGTAAGCTATAGAGGCATAACAGGGTAGAAGCTAGAGAGTATGCATGTGATGGGTGGCGGGCGTATTGGGTGTTTGTGTGGAGTTTTAGGACGCGCTGAGCATAGTGGATTTGAACGGAGACGAAAGCACATTTTACAAGGTAAAGTCTTCGTGGAATTGATTGGGAAACAATAACTCTTATTTCAAGCTTTCAACGCCTCCGCTCCAACAACTCTGAACAATATACCACCTATCTCCAAGTCGAAGAACTTTGAACGTCAGAGCCAGCGAGTCAACCCATTTCTTGACGGCGAAACCAACTCAGCCCATCGAGCCCCTGAAAGGCATCGAAGAGAGTCAAAGTTCAAGCCCAAAAAGAAAATGAGAACTCGACCCGACTCAGAAGTCGCCAGCCCATCTACCGAGAAGAGGGAGGTATTGAAGGAGGGGTGGAAGAAGCGGTGGTGTCAGCACTGGAAATAGAAAAGGGAGAATTTGAGTGACGAAAGAACAAAGAGGAACCATGTCATTATCCAACTCCGAATCAATCCAATGCTGCCCGAACCAACTTCTGAGTATCAAAAACGCCAATCAAACCCAACGCCTAGTTTCGATATGCAATCCTTCATCGGCTCTGCGTTCGTAACTCTGCCATTCTCAAGAACATCTCTAATCAATAGATTCCGCTCCATCGTCTCGCACTCTTGCCAAATGCAGCTAAGCTCTCTGTGTCTGAGATTCCCTCCCAAGGCAACTCATCATCTTCACCGCTTTCCCCGTGGCTCTCTTCATCACTACTGCTTTCGCTTTCACTGGGATGTTCCTCAATCACGACTTTCTTTCCCTTCCCCTTAGCCGCTTCCGCAGCATCCATCCGAATGCTCCTTATCGTCTCTTCAACCTCCTGCTCGGTCATGTCTTCAGTCTGTTGTCCCTCGAGAACATCATACAAGTTGTAGATTTGGTCGCTCTTTATATCGATCGCTTTGACCAGACCCTCAATCGCGGCTTGGATAGCCTTACGCTTGCGGCGTCCGAGCGAGGCATCATGTGCCCGAAGCAGAGCATCATGCGCAGATAGTTCGATATGCAGGTGAGCGAGTTCGTCTTCGAGTTCTTTGAGAACAAGTGCCAGAGCTGTCTTTGGTGATTGGGCAGGACGCATGGTTGCGTCGACATCGTCCGGCATGCGCGAAGAGACTGGGACAAGTTTTGGGATGTTGACTAGATCGGGTCGAGCCTCTCCAGCGGTGCGGCGGCAGACAGTGCAATTGTTGTTGTCGTGGGCGGAAAGCTCGATCTTAGCGCCATGATTGTTAAACGTTTGCTTTCGTGGGTTAATTGTAATGTCTGGTAGGATAAATGCAGAAGTCATCTCAACTGGTACGCTACGTCGACGGCGACTGGACTGGCTCAGAAGAGAATGGTCTACAGACTGCTTAGTTTGAGTAGCTTCCGCTGGTACTTCTTCATCTTGGGCATTGTGCTCGGTGGCATTCTCAGTGGGCTCATTCTGTGCCGTCATGATTGACCTGCCAGTCACATCCCTCATAGATGATTTGCGTGGCAAAGACTGTTGCCGTGAAGCCCTAGCTGATGCTGCGGAACGGATAGTATCCTCACGGGCTTGGCGCTCTATGGTAGATGAGGCTTTCTTACGAGCTGCTGCTCGTTCTTCCTCCAGCAATCTTCTTAGTCTGGTGATTTCATCACCGTTGATGAAGCTGAGCTCCGTGAGGTCTAGTGCCGGTGGCTCCTCCACAATGGGCTTCCCACTGGCACCGCCATGCATGAGGTAGCGGTCGGTCTTTTGTGCAAGCGAGAGGTCCGTCGTTGACTCCGCATCACTGTCTGCATCTCGGTGGTTTTGAACGGCTGCAGGTACTGGAGCAGATGCGCTCCGCGTCGGAATACTAGCAGAAGGCAGTGAGTGTCGCTGTGAGGTTGAATGGAACCTGGAGCTGGAGTAGTGAGATATTGGCTGTTGAGGTCGAGCTGAAACTTGCGCTGCGCTGACAGACCTGCTATTTCGAACCTCCTGTTCCACTCTATCGGCAATTCGAGTTTGGGTGTCTTTCTCGCGACTTTGGATGCCCGTCCTCTGAGCGCCATTAACATTTCCTCTCAGAGCCTCATTCTCCATTACGGTGTCGTGGCCGGCCAAAGCAGATTGAGACAGAGTCTGAGGCTGGTTGGTCTGTTTCGTGCTTAGAATTTCTCTGGTCATATCCTCCATTTGCTTGACAGCTTCCTCCCGCTTCTCAACCTTTCGACGAAGTTGAGCTTCCTTCCTTGCCCACCTTTGATTTTCGTCTTCTTGTTGTGCGGAGAGTTGAGCTAACTCCGCTCTGAGATTCTCGTTGTCGTGTCGGAGAACCTCATTCACCTCCTCCTGGGTCATGTCTTGGAATTGACGAATTGTCTCATCCCTCCTTTCGATTTTGCTTCTGAACTCTGCCTCTCTATTGGCCCAGCGACGCGCTTCTTCCTCTCTCTTCGCTTTCAGGTTCGCCATTTGAGCTTTAAGTGCATCGTTCTCTGTTTTGAGCCTGGAGAACTCGGCCTTTTCTTTCTTAGCTCTCTTGGAGCGGAGCTCAGCTTCTTTTCTTGCCCAATGCTGAGTATCCTCGTCGTGCTGGGTGCGGACTCTGGCTAACTCCATATGTAACGTCTCATTCTCCTTCTGTACGGCATTCTCTGTTTGACTGGCCTTCCGCCGGAGCTGCTGAGTTTCTTCTTGGAATTGAGCTTGTTCTTGTGATAATTGATTCCGCAGAGACTCGTTTTCTGTACGAAGGGAATCGATTTCATTGCGTAGTGTCTCGTTCTCCGTCTGGAGTGCTTCCTTCTCGCCTTTCAGTTCCTCAGCATTATAGAATGCAACGCCTAACTGAGTAACCAGATTATCACGTTCTGCGGTAACCCGCTTTGTACTGATCTCCGCGACAGACAGCTTGCGCTCAGCACGATCTAATCGGGTCCGCAGCGTGTCTACGGAAGCCTCCAGTCCTAGAAATCCATGTTAGCAAGGAAACCACACGATCCTGATATTCCACATACTAGTCTTTTCGACTCTCCAATTATTCTTCTCACCGGATCCTTCACCATCCGTTGATCCTAAGGCACTATCGCTCCGCCTCAGTTTCTCTTGTGCTTCGTTTGCTGCTCTAAGCTCAATTATCTGTATTTCCTGTTCCTCGATCTTCTTCTCGGACTCGGCTTTTTCCTGTTCCAATTGTGCAACCTTTTCCTTCAGGAGTTGCAGAGATGCGAAAATTGCTTTCTCATCAGAAGGAATTGGAACACTGTCGATAGGTGTGTGATTTGGTTGGCGGGCTGGCCCTCGACTTGGATTTAGAGGATTTGTAAATCTCGACCGTGCGCGAGTATTTCGAGAGAAGACAGGAGTGCCATCTTGGAAGACCCCAGATACGAGCTCGGTGAGATTTGGAAGGTCTGGTAGCATAAATGACTGCTGTGTTGCATTGCCCGTCATTTGGGATGAACGTGGGGTTCCGTTTGCTCCTCGTTGGGGGGTTTCGACTGATTTTATAGCATGATCCAAGCCTTGAGCAGATGACTGGCGACTTCTTGGGCCTCCAAAACGAGTATTTTTGGCAGTAAATGTGACAGTTGGAGGACGCTCGTCAATGAAGGACTCGTCTTCAGAAGTGACCCTAGCGTGCATCTGCGCAAGAGTACTGCGTCGACGTTCATTGTTTCCGGACTTCGCAGGGGAAACTCGCTCGCCGACAGTTCGCAGAAGAGACGTTCCATCATCAACACCTCTCTGTGGCACAGAGGACGCTCGTCTTATTTGTGCGTCTCGTCGAAGACTCGTATTCTCAGCCACGTTGCCCTTCTTGGGTGTCGCTCGGGCACGAACTGGAGGCGGGGTCACGTCGTATAAGCTATCATGAAATAGTACGTTCGGTGACATGTTGAGAGACGAATTCAGTTTGCCCGGAGTACTCCTCGCGCTCTTCTTTGCGCCTCTCCCCTGCTCTATCGAAATACTGTCCTCTTCGGAATCGCTGAGATGGTCGAAATCCATGAACTCTTTGTTTATCATCGAGGTACTGACTGGCAGCTCTGATCCTGGTGGGTTGTAATAGGCGAATTTCTTAGCTGTAGACCGGAGGTTGGGAAGAATAGGCAAAGGATTTCTTGTATCATCGTCCAATTGACGCGTCGACATCAGTGCTTCGTGTTCAGGGTCAAAATTTGATGTTGATGTTGCGAACTCCTGTATCGAGCTGTAGTTGAGGGTAGGGTTCGCATCGCGGTCGACAGGAGTTGGCGATGGAAGATGACGTGGACTATGGCTGATTTCTCGAGATAATTCACGGATAAGGCGCGCTTTCCCCTCACTACTCTTAGGCGACGGAGTCATGGTGGAAGCTGTGTAGAGAATAAATCAACGTTACGTGTATTCTGTTGTCTTCGTAGTCGTGTTTACGTGATTGATATGGGCCTTAGCAATTAGAGACGTGAAAGAAAAGGAGGCCAATGGGGTAAACAATTAACACCCGGTTAAATACCAGCTTTCCATCCGTGGTGAATTGCAAACGAAAGCGCAGAATGGAAGGCGCCCAAAAATGATGTGACGGAGAGAGATGGTTTACTTGTGGGAGGGACATCAAAACAACGGCGATGTAAACAGCCGAAGGCGGCGTGGAGCGGCATAAAATCGCCTCTGGCCCTGCAGAGCATACAGCTCGGCCAGTGTTGCCGAAAGCTCCGGGAGTGTTGAAATACGCCACGTTGCAAAATCTTACACTAGATGAACTTTAGTACTGTGCGCGTACACTTTATAAGCTTTTAATACAAAATTCTTTAAAATTATCGCCATTAAAGCTACACTTAATTGTATAATATTGTAACTATACTCTATTTTTGGTATTGTAAGGGCGCGAAGAGGCTTTGGGGAAGATTTAAAGGAACAATATAAATTCTATCTAAATCTAAGGGTATATAGCTTTTCAAGAGAACAAGACGTTGCGTAAAGAAGAGAAGGGAATAACCAGAGAATCTTGTAATTAAATAGTCAGGGGTCTTGGTCGATGCGTGCGCACGTGCGCACGCAGACGGACTTTGGTAGAATTTGATTAATCTGGCAGAACTTAATAGAAGTCAATTAAGCTGGCAGAATTCAGCAGAATTTGGTTAAAGCGTCAAGTTTATCTTATTAAGTGTTTTACTAAGACATTTCTACTATAACTAGGCTAGTCCCATTACAGTACCCCCCCTTTGGCCAAAGGTTTAAAATAATTCAATTTGGTTAAGAATTTATAATTTTTTTTTATTATGTGTTGTATTTTTATATTAGGTAGCGGTCTTAGCAAGGCAGATCTGACTAATTAGACAACTTTAACCGCTAGTTAAAGTTCCTTAACATCTTGCGTGTTACGTAATTGTGTTATAAACGTTATAACTTATTTTAAGTTCTTTTTAAATTTAAGTTTCGTGTATTTGTGTTGGGTGGTAGTTATTTGCCTTTATATTATATCCATCTAGCTAGAGTAGGCCGTAAAGGATAGTCCTTATAGAATTCTTTTACTAGGGAAGGCGCATTGGCCTTAATCTAATTATAGGTTTTCTAGGTTTGTGTTTTATATCCTTCCCACTTAATAAAAAGTTTAAATTGTTTAGATTATGGTTTCTATTGCATATTATTAATTAAGTTAATAAAGTAAGAACTGTTACTATTATTAACAATTATAGGAGGTAGTGGTGGTACTTTATAAGTTATAGAATTATCTTTTAAAGGTTATAATAAGCTTATGTAAAATATTAGGTGTATTTTTATTTTAGTTAATAGTTTAAGCTTATAGGTATATAGGCTTAGTTTCTTCTTAATTTGGTATAGCCCCACAAACTTTTAATTAAGTTTCTTTAAGGGCCGTTAAGTCCATATATTTTGTGTATTTAGGTAAGCTATATTACCTTCCTTAAAGTCCCATACAGGAGCTCGTCCTTTGTTTATATACTATTCCTATACCATTTAAGCGTATATTAATTCACTTTATAACAGTTCCGTTAACTGCTTTATTTAATTAGCGAAGTTGTATACGTTAATTAACTAGATCCGTTTAATTATGGGTCCTATTATATTAATTTTAGGTTATAGTTTAAATCCAAGTTAAGGGTTTTGTCCGTAGGTTGCGTAGAATAGCATTATGCCTATTAATATATTTATTATATTATTTACAGTAAACTTAGCTAAAGGCAGCCATTTTTCCCAGTTATCTTGCAGGTAGAAGCAGTATATTTATAGGTATTGTTCCATAATTATATTTGCAATTTTAGTTTAACTATTTGTCTCTAGATAAAATGCAGTTAAGAGTTATATTTAAATGCTTAATTATTTGTATAGAGCTTGCTAGAAGTCTAAAATAAACTAGCTTCTATAGTCGGATATTATTAAGTTAGGAAGTCCGTGTAGCTTAAAGATATACTTAATAAAACATTTGGCTACTAATATTGTATTAATTAAGTCCATGGGAATTATATATCACATTTTTATAAGGTAGTTAATAACTACTATAATATTTATAAACCCATTACTGCTAGGTAAGTTAACTACAAAGTTAATTAAGATATTACGCCATCTTTATATTAGAATTGGTAGCGGTTAAAGTACTCCTTATTTCTTTACATAAGAGGTCTTTCTACGCACGTATATCCTGTATACTTGAACGTATTTTTATACGCAGTCGTATATTATAGGCTAGTAGTATACTTGTTAAACAATCTTATAGGTCTTTATATGGCTAGGATGCCCTACTATAGGGGAGTTGTGTATAAAATTAAGTATCTTAAATTATAAAGGTTTGGAATTTAGAACTACCATCTTCTGTTAATAGTATAATCAATTATTTTAAATTTTGTATTCAGCGAGTATAATATCCTTATGCTATCGTTTTCCTATTTAAATTACTTTTATTATATCTATTATCTATATGTTGTTCTTATATTTATATTCTATTAGCTTATTAATTTCTATTTTCTATTTATTAACTTCTAATTTATTTCTATTAAGTTCCGCATCTAGGAACATAGAACGTAGCTTTTTAAAATGTTTAGGGGGCAGTAAGATCCATAATTAATTTATAATCTATTTATCTAAAGTGTTTACAGGTAGGTCCTATAATTGTTATATTAATATATTAGGCTTCTAATTAAGTTTGCCTAGTCAGTATATAATCTTAAAGTTGAATTATAAGAGGTATTCGGCCTAACGAATTTGGCGCTACGTTAATTGTTTTATAGTTATAAAGTACTATAGGTTCTTGTAGTCCGTTAATATACGTATTAGGAACAACAATCCTTTAAGCTTAGGACGCCATTGTTTAAAGTATTTAATAATTATAAGTAGTTCCTTATTATATATCTTATAGTTTAATTTAGCAGGGGCGAGTTTCTAAGAGAGAAAGGCTACTGGATATAGCTCGCCGTTCTTATTATATTGCGATAACACTCCTCCTAGTATATAATTAGACGAATCTATTTTAACAATGTATTTAAGGTTAAGGTTAAAGTGGGTAAGAATTAGAGCAGTTATAAAACGATACTTTAGGTCGTTAAAAGCTTATTTATATTTAGTAGTTTATTTAAATTTTATATTCTTTCTTATTAGATTTATTAATGGCTAGGCAATTTCTAAGAAGTGGTTAATAAATTAATAATAGAAGTTTGCAAATCCTAGAAATCCTTAAACGTCTTATATATTACTAGGGCTTCCCTAGTTTATAATCATAGCGACTTTCTTAGGGTCCATTTTAATTCTGTTATAGGATATAATTAAGCCTAAGTATATAACCTTAGACGCGTAGAACTTGCATTTCTTAATATTGTATTGTAAGCCTGTATCTTGTAGGCGTTTAAGAACCATTCTAATATATTTCTAATGTTTAGAAAGCGAGGATAAGTAGATTAAGATATTATTAATATATATAGTAATGAATACATTAAGGAATTTACAAAGCGTATTATTAACGTATTGCTAAAACATACTGGGACCGTTTTTTACACTAAATGGCATTACTAGGTATTTAAAGAGTCCCTATTATATATAAAAAGCTATATACTTCTTATCTCCTTTACGTATACGGATTTTATTAAAGGTAGCGACTATATTAAGCTTTGTAAAGTACCATGCCTTTGCTAAATAGTTAAGCGTTTCTTAAATTAGGGGAATTGGATATTGGTTTTAAATTATAATTACGTTTAGAGCTTAATAATTAACATAAAATCTTAAGCCTCCTCCTAGCTTTTTAATAAATAGTATGGGTAAGGCGAATAGAGATTAACTAGGGTAAATAAATCCTTTTTCTAGATACTTATTAAGGTATTATTGCATTATAAGTAGTTCTTCTTATAATATACCGTATAGCAGACTAAACTTTGGTGTTATACCAGGCTCAAGTTCTATTTTAAAATTATGCTTATCTTAGTATAGGGCTAGTTGGTCTGCAAATCGTTTTTTAAACTTGTTAATTAGATCGTGGTACTCTTTAGGTATAAGAGGTTAAGGATTAATATACTATTTCGGTTCTAGTGCTTTCTTAATATCTTCTATAGTTATAGCAAAGATTTTATAATCTTGTCTTTTTGCTAATAAGATAAAGGGT
>Ga0307507_10000652_pt1 | contig 75203 bp, 19 predicted proteins | sample 7_EM_MG_FD_207223 | JGI IMG/M metagenome (GOLD analysis project Ga0307507, IMG submission 207223) | Populus trichocarpa ectomycorrhiza microbial communities from riparian zone in the Pacific Northwest, United States - 7_EM | ecosystem: Host-associated > Plants > Roots > Unclassified | place... | reverse complement strand
TAACCGTTAACTATCGTCTTCGGTAGAATAATTAATAGGTTAATACTTAAGTCCTAATTAATATAGGAGCTAGTAGTACAGGATTCATTAACAAGATCTTTATATAAGATAATAGTTTTACTCTAACCCCCTTTAACTGGCATATTAACGTATTTGGATTTAATGGCAAATATACTATTTTAGGCTGTATTACCTATGTAGTATTCCTAAGACTCTAATACCTGAACTATAAAGAACTGATTAAGCTTTTTGTTACTACTCTAGGTTATTTAGTAATCCTTAGATAACCCTAGATAAAGCTATATAAGGTAACCATTAATTGGGATAACCTTAAGCTTCTATTTACCGCCTCCCGTTGTAAGCAGAAGTGTTTTATAACTCGCTACTTAGACCCTAAACCAAAATCTGGAAAATCTACTAAGATCTACTAGTCTAAAATTTCTACTAACGTCCACCCTATACCTAAAAAGTCCACCTAATTCCACCTACCCGAGAATTCCACTAAATTCCACTAATATGAGATTTCTACTGATATCCACCAAGAACCTGGAAATTATACTAGACTATATAAACTAACTTTAACTGCTATACCCCAAACCAAGCAGAAGCTTAAGCTTAATATATAAAAGTACTAGAAGAATTGGTATTCTACTATAAAAAGGATACTTAAAGAACCTAAACCTAAATCTAACACTAACTTTGTATTTAATACTAAGCTTAAACCCAAATAAGAAACTATATAAAAAACTAAGGATAATTTAAGCTCGCTTAACACCTTAGATATCTATATAATTGGAGCTACCCTATTAGTATAACTTACTAAGAAACCTAAATATATAATCTTCGCTGTTATAATAGCCGATATTGAAAAGGCCTTAGCATTAAAGAAACATACCAACCCTACTATAAAAGTACTAGTATGCTACTATAATAACCTGGAAGTATTTTTATGAAAGGAAGCTGATAAGCTAGTAGAACACTGACTATATAACTATAAGATCGTACTTAAAGAAGGAAAACAGCCAGGATTTAGACCCTTATATAGAATATCCTAAAATAAACTTTAAGTATTGCGGAAGTACTTGGACGAATACCTAAGTAAAGGATTTATTAGAGTAAGCTCTTTGCCTATAGCTGTACCTATAATCTTTATTAAGAAACCTGGTGGCGGTTTATACTTCTATGTGGATTACCGAGCTCTTAATGCTATTACTATTAAAAATTAGTACCCACTCCTGTTAATTTAAGAGACACTAAACCAATTAAGTAAGGCTTGCTACTATACAAAACTTAACCTTATCTACGCATTTAACCGCCTCTATATTGTAAAAGGAGATGAATAGCTTACCGCATTCCGTACTAGATACGGACTATTTAAATACTTAGTAACGCTGTTCGGCCTTATAAATGCCCCGAGTTTATTCCAATACTTTATAGATAATACCTTATAACCTTACCTGGACGTTTTCTGTACTACTTATATTGATGATATCCTGGTATATAGCAATAACCTAGCTAAATATAAGAAACACGTTGACCTTATTTTAGAAGCCCTATATGGAGCTAGACTATAATTAGATATAGATAAATATAAGTTCTATAAAACGGAAGTTCCATACCTTGGACTTATTATCTCTATAAACGGCATATAAATGGACCTAAAGAAGATTAAAGTAATTATAAACTAGTAAGAACCTAAGAACGTTAAGGACGTAAGAGCCTTTATAGGATTTGCTAATTTCTATTAACGGTTTATTAATAACTTCTTCGCCCTAGTTTTACCTCTTATAGCTCTAACCCAAAAGGATAAAGCCTTTATCTTTAATAAGGAATGCAAGAAGGCCTTTACCTATCTAAAAGTCATGTTTACTACCGTACCTATACTCTAACACTTTGACCCGAACTGAAAGAGTGTTATAGAAGCTAACTTATCTAACTACATTACTAGAGGCATTCTGTCTCAGTATAATAAAGAAGGGGTACTGTACCCTGTAGTATACTTCTTAAAATAACTAAGTTTAGCCGAATATAACTATAAGATCTATGATAAAGAATTATTAACTATTATTAGATGTTTTGAATAATGGCGACCCAAACTAGAAGGTGCTGGATTTCTAATTAAGGTTTTTAGTGACTATAAGAATCTATAGTACTTTATAACTATAAAATAGCTAAGTTATTATTAAGCCTATTAGTTAGAATATCTGTTTCGTTTCTAATTCTTAATTATGTACTGCTTAGGCGTTTAAGGTTAAAAACCTAATACCCTAACTTAACGTTCACAAGATATAATAGTATAGGAAGAAGCGCGCGCCTACTATAATTAAACCCTGCTTTGTCCTAAATTATTTAATCCCCCAGCTAAAGACCTTATGGTATACATCCTTAAAATGACTGATTGATTAATTAAACAGATTATAATTAATAAATACCTAAACAACGAGTTTATCTAAGAGACACTTAAGCTAATTTAAGATGGCGTTAGACGCTCCAAAAAGATCTCTCTAAGTAAATATGAAGTTCGCGGAGACCGCTTATACTACTAAAACCGCCTAGTTGTCCTTAATTATGATAAGCTTAAGCTTAAGCTCCTTAAACATGTATACAATCTACTAGTAGCCGGCTACCCAGGCTAAGGAAAAACCCTGGAACTACTCTAATAGGAGTACTACTAGCCGAACATATATAATATAACATAAAGGTACGTCTCTAGCTGCTATACCTGCCGACGAGCTAAAGCTTTATATAAGACGTACAACGGCTTTCTAAAGCCACTGCCTATTCCGGACCGAAGATGGAAGGATATCTTAATTAACTTTGTTGTTAATCTCCCTAAAAGTAAAGGCTGCACGAACATTATGGGAGTTATAGACCGACTATCTAAGATAAGACACTTAATCGCCTACCCTAATATGTTAGCACCTGCCGTTGCCCAACTGTTCCTGGATTATGTATAGAAACTCTATAGACTTCCTAAAACAATCGTCTCTAATAGAGGCCGCTAGTTTATCTTAGTATTCTAAAAAGAACTAACTACCTAACTCCGCATTAAAGCACTGTTATCTACGGTATATTACCCGGAAACGGATGGTCAAACGGAATGTGCAAATGCTATAATGGAACAGTATATTTGGATATATACGTCGTATCTATAGGATGACTGGATAGACTGGCTTGCATTTACTAAGTTTACTGTAAATAACTCTATTTTAGAAACTACAAAGGTCTCCCCGTTTCTGGCTAATTATGGCCAGTACCCGTGAATAGGTTTTAAACCCTTTAGTAATGTTCCTCGTCTAGCTTATTAGTCCTTATAAGTTATAGAAGCAAACGAATTTATAAAGAAGATAAAAGAACTATAGGAGTTCCTTACTAATAAAATAATATAGGCCCAGTCTATCTATAAAGCCGTAGCAAATAAGAACCGAACCCTAGCACTAGCTTACTAAATTGGTGACTTTATCTAGCTAGACGTAAGAAATCTGAACATAAAATAACCTACTAAGAAACTTAATTAGAAGAACGCCGGCCCTTATAAGGTTAAAAAAGTTGTCTTTCCTTATACCTACTAACTGAAGCTCCCTAATACGGTTAAAATCCACCCTATATTCTATACGTCAGTTCTTTACCCTGCTGCCCCTATATCGGACGCCCTGCCTAGATAGATCTAGGACCCTCCCCCACCAGTTAAGGTAGATAGTGAGGATAAGTACTTCGTTAAAAGAATTAATAACATTAAGTATAATAAACAGAAACGCCAGTATATGTACTTTATAAAGTGGAGAGGCTTTACTGAACCCTTATAGGAACCTATTAACTCCGTAGAACTCACACAAGCCGTAGAAGACTTTTACGAACTCTACCCAGAACTACTATAGCCCCATCTTACAGAAGCTCAAGTTTAAAAGGGGGGTACTGTTATGGGACACCTCCATAACACCTTACACACGTCCACCTATTTCCACCGTCTCGACCTCCATGTTAACAACTCAGTTAATTAAGACACATAACGGCAATCTACGGTAATTTGCCGTCCTCTACTATATTCCGCCACATTCCGCTAAGATCCGCTAGGACCATAACCCGAAGCCTATTCCGCCCTATACACGTGTTAACCAAGCAACCAAGTTAACGATATATACCCCTTTCCTCCCGTTTCCTTACCTTCTTTCCTTACGCAACGTCTTGACTTTATTACACAGTTCATGTACATAGCTTAATAATATCTACTTCGCTATATATTATCATCGCTTGTGCTCACTCCGTGACAGGGACGTAGATAATAGCTATATAATCCATTTATTTACTGTATTTCCTAAAGCTCTTTCTATTACGCTTTCTTATTTGCTTTTTTAGTTATAGGAATCTGTTATATATTAATAGTAAGGTAAGGGTAGAAGGATGTTTACGTACAACTATCTAGGTTTGTTTACTGTAAAGATATTAGTTCCGCTTACCGCCTTTACTAAGCTAATAGCAATTTTCTATCCTAGGGATGGAAAATTATAATTGGTCCATTTAGTAATTAGAGCTAGCAGAACCCTACACTACCACTAAATTTGGTAGACTATTCAGATTAGAAAACCCTATTAAGAACTTTACCTTTTTACCCTTAATAGACCTTAAAGACAGTTATAATTAACTAAAGAATAGACTAAGTAGAATTAATAATAGTATACTTATTATATCTTTATTAAGCAGACCGCTAGTACTATATAAAGGAGCTAAGTGACAAATCAGTAACATCCTTATAAAAGTTAGAGGTTTCGCAGTTAATTGGTATTAGGCTATACTTATCTAAATCTATAACGAGATTCTGATCTTAAGAGAGAACTACGCAAATGCTACAAGTATAGTAGTTAATTTTATTAACCAGGATAACGGGCTACAAGTATCTCTAGGAAGGAACTTGTTTTTATTAATCTTTAAAGACATCTCTAACGTTAGTAAGATAGTAAAGGATTAAAGAAATCAGTGTAATAAGGCTAGAGAAACTGTCTAAAAAGCCTAGGGATAAGGTGTTCTTAACAGACCGCTTAAACACGTAGTCTCCTACTACTTCCTTTTTACTATCCAAAAGCTTACTATCCACCTACTTTATAAAATAATGGCGTAAGTCAATAAGGCCCTAGTTAAGAGGCTTAATTATCTAAGACGCGGTATTAAGAACACTACTTAACTATAGCTAACTAATTTTACACTCGCGCCTAAGATGTTAGGACGGGCAATATTAGACAAGGTGGTGAATAAGTATAGTTTAGAAAGATACTTAACTGGCTTCCTTATTCCAAATAAGAACCTACCACTAAGAAGTAAAAAACTAACTACTATAGGACTAGAGGTTACTAATATTAGAATTAGGTAAGTAGAAAAGAGCTTAGCTCTTATATTATAAATATATTTTTAATATACTTCTAACATAATAAATCTATTAGCCTTTTAACCGTTAACACCTATTTAAAGAAAAGGCGTTAGTATTATGCTAAGCTTATCTTAATAAGGATCACCTATATTAATTAACTCGCCTTTGTCTTCTATAAATAAAAGTATTCTTATAGCTAAAATACCTATTAGCTTGCCCCTATAGCTGCCAGTATCCTCTTTAAGAAGGAATCTAAGGAGAGGGCTAATAGTTGCTTACCTAGAAGTAGGAGGGCTAGGAGTAGAATTAATATTTAATAAAAATGTTATTAAGCCTAGAGATAATAAGGAGTATATTAAGGAGACCGCAGATACTATAGCGATACTCTATTTAAAAAAAGGGTATAACTATAAAGATAATGTGCTAGCTTATCTTAAAGCATCCCTAAACCAAACTACTAAAATTAAACTAACTAAGGTTATAAAGCTTTTGCGTAGTTAGTATAGGGCGGCTGGTTTTAACCTAGAGATATATAAAGTCTGCTAGATGCATACACAAGCCATAAAAGGACGTATAGGTTTAGCGATAAAGGGTCTAAACTATACCGCACTATGCTATAGACTCCATTTAATATACTATACTCGCAATTACCTTAACACTATAAAGATAGATCCTACCATATACTCCTAGTTTAGAAAAGCTTATAGACCTCTAGTTCCATCTAACTCCTTAAAACCGTACAAGTTTATTTATAATTTAGCACTAAGGTTTTCCTATAATAGAGGTGCTTTGCTTAATTAGATGCTGTTACTAAACAACTAAGATATATAGCAGTGAGACGGATCCGTGGTTTTAAATATATTTAGATAGTAGTGGGATTCTAGCATTTCAGCAATAATTAATAAGGAAATGTGTATATACCGTTATCACTAGCGTCTAATTAATGGACGGCTAAATTACGGCTGGTTAAGAATAATAGTCTATGGTCTCTACTAGCAGCTAATAAAATAAGATCCTTAGTACTACCGTCTCTATTACGCTTTTAGGCCTAACAGCTAGTAGCAACTTATCTCCTACCCTTACTATACAAAGTTCGCGGTTAAGGGAGACTCTATAGCCTTCTGCTATATTAATATTAATATTCCCTCTCTTCTAGAGAGCGGATGTGGTGCTAATATGATCTAAGGGAGCGTTTCTCTAAATAATAAAACTAAGGACAACTGCACAATTATCCTGCCTAGCATGCATTATTACTTAGAATTATAGTAGGTAGATCTTAAAGCATAAAGATTAACTAAGGGCGATGGATTTATATATAAGATCTCTAATTAAGACTGGACCACTAAGAATATAGAAAAGTATGCGACTAACTAGGTGGCTTAGCTATATAAGAAAGGAGATATGCGCATAACTATGCCTTATTTTCCTTATAGAGCAAAAGGACCTTTAACTAGGACCCAGCAAACAATACTGCTATGGTTTATTAGTATTTAGGACAATTATAATAACCTTAAGGTTACAGAAGGAGAAACTTAGGCAGAGCTAGTAGATGCTTACTAAGACTTAAAAGCACCGCCTCGCACGCTATCTAGACATGCTAATCTTTACAGCGCAATCCTATACCGCTTCCCTGCTATAGTTAAGCTTAATGCTGCTAGTGCCTTATCTAACGCCCTTCTTGGTAAATAATAATGGGATTCTCTAGCGGTAATTTAAGATTATAATCTTCTTCTTGCTGGTAATGGGAATAAAGTTAGGAAATAGATGTATTTCTATTGTCTTAGGGCTGTTAAGAACTATAAGAATGCGTTCCAGCTTATGCGTGCAACTAAAATAGAGCGTTTTAATAGCCGCTTATACTTCTACTACGTTAACCATAGAATTAATCCTTTAACTATTACAGTAGATCTAAGTATTATGCCTCCTGTTGTTGTAGAAGGACAGAGTTATATAAAGTTGCCTAAGGAATTATAGGATAGAACTAAATAGGTGGAAGGGCGCGAAAGAGCTATATTATCTAAGAGCTGTTAGTCTAATACCTCTTATACTGCCCAGCTAGGTAGACAAGAGCGGTCTTATTTAACCAGAACGGAGTCTCCTTGCTTACTATCTTGGGTTTGTGGTAAGGGTAAGGAGTGTATGTGGTTACCTACTGCACCTTTATTTCGAAGATAGACAGGAGTATAAGGTTTCGGAAGTCGTTAAGGGACAACAACTTAGGTGGGGGAGGTATGTGGTGGTGTAATTTGGCCTTCTAGATTTAATATCTAGATTAGGTATAGCTTTGGGAAAGCCTAGGCCTTCTACGTGTTTTATATAGATCGGTCTAGAGCCCTAGAGTCTTTAACAACTCGGATAGGACCGATAGACACATACTTTTCCTTTAATATATTCTTTTCTTCCTTTCTTACTAACTAATTTCCTACTGGCTGATTATAACTAACTAATAGACTAACCATACCGTGATTTCCTGTCTAAGAGAGGTCGTACCCTCCTACAATATAAGGTTGTATTCTTATTAAAATCTATAACCTTTAGATAAGGTGGTTTTTTAAGTAGACCTTCTTAAGGTGCTTTTGTGGCTAGGTTAATATGGGCCTAAATTTGCTGGTCTATAAGGGCTTAGAGTTGCTATAGCCATTGTTCCTAGTCTTCTGGCTTATTAAGGATGATCGTTGTCAATGAACTTATTAGTAGAGTTATTTAACTAATAGGCAGAGGAGGAATTAAGATGGTATTTTGTTGTCGGGATTGTCTTTATTATTAGGATCGTCCTTATTATTAGGATCGTCCTTATTATTAGAATTGTCTTATAACGATTAAGGTAGAATCTTATAGAATCCCGTAGAATCTCGTCCTGTAATAATTAAGGTAGGATTTTATTAGAATCTGCGTCCTTAATAATAAGGTATTAGAGTCTGACAATAAGGTAGAATTTCTTTAAATGATTAAGTAATAGCTAAATAGCTTCTTAAGTCGGCGGACCGGGCTTATAACTGTCACGAAGTTTGTATAAAGCAGTTTATTAATAAAATAGGTTAATTAATTAATGATTTTGACTTAATCGTTAATTAATGTTTCTAATAAGCCCCTAGGGCTTTAAGCCACGAAGAGACTCTACAGTACACGGGCTCCGTGCACGTGACTCATATACATAACCCACGCCTTTAGAGAATACAGATTATCTAACAGTATGTCGGTCAAACAAGTATATTGGTTAGCTTAAAACCCTACCAAAAATTAAAAAATCCACACCTTAATATCTTAACAACCACTTAATAATAAATTCTAATAATTTAGATTTAGAATTTCATATATACTCTACAGCTTCTATTAAAGTTGCATTGTAAATAGTTTAGTAGTTTTTAAGATATTAAAATTTAGGGGCTAAAATAATGCCAAATTACTATATTTTAAAAACCACTTAACCATTTACTATATAACTTTAATAGGAGCTATAAAGTGTATATAAAAGTCTAAATCTAAATTATTAGAATTTATTATTAAGTGATTGTTAAGATATTAAAGTGCGGGTTTTCTAATTTTTGGTAGGGTTTTAAGCTGACCAATATACTTGTTTAACCGACATGCTTATAACATACATTATTAGTAAAAAAATTTATAATGGCTAGAGCCTTAGCGAGATTTTTATAGGGGTAGTAACTTTAATATTTATTAATAAAGTATATATAAAAGTATAAAATTTATATATTTTATATATACTTTATTAGCCGTCGAAAACGGACTCTGCACCTGTACGTGGTGACGGCTACGAACCTAGGTCTTTAAAGTTCAGACTCAGAGCCAACGCAGAGACGTCGCATAGCGTGCGATACGACTTCGTGGTGGTGGTTGCGAGCGTTGTGGGCGGTAGTGAAAAGTTTTCACATGGGATGGTGAGATCTCAAAAACCACCACTAATGGTACCCCTTTACGATAACAGCTACTTCTACACTGCTCTATTAGGGCACCTATACGATCCAACATGGATATGTAGTATTTGATAACATCCCCCAACCCCTAATTAAAAGCATCGACGACCTTATATTAACGAACGGCGACTGCGAACGAACGAGCAAATATACGGCCCCTCCTAACCCCCAGGGCGATCGCCCGCGGAGTATACGGTCACTCGCCGTTAACTACTAAATACCTAGTAGCCTGGATTGCAACCCACGGTTCTCCTTGTCTCCTTTTAAGGAGTGGTGACCCTTGGAAAGGGCCTAGCTAGGGCCTAGGCACAAAAGATACCTAAAACACAACACAATATATCCCGCTGTTAGTATTATAGTAGTTAAGACGGATGAATCCCCCTTACGCCTTCGATGGCTCTAGGGGGGGGGAGGCATGGTGTATATGGTAATAGTCTACAGGAGATAGCACATAGGGGATAGTTAAGATATGGAACACAAAGCACACAGCACACATAGTGAGGCCTAGCTAGGACGTAGTGAACCCTAGCTTTAGATAAGCTAGAGAAGGAAGCAGTGGTTCCCATGGAGTTTAAACATTTAAGGAGGACAGGACGTAGCTGTAGGCCCGCAGGGCCGCTGCTATGGACGAACATGGCAAATTAGGGGTTTTTTATCCTACTGAGGTGGCTTATAGGGTTTTTCCGTCCCCTATATAGCAGGGTTTTCTTCCTGTTAATTTACAAGTTTTCCCCCCTGTGACGGCAAGTGTCTGCGTGGGCCTAGATAGGATCCGTATTAGACGTTAATTAAAGATCATACTACTATATATACTTTATTATATACTTACTAATATTAATAAAGTATATATAAAATATAAAATATATAAATTTTATACTTTTATATATGCTTAGTAATCCTATAGTTAGCACTTAGTAGCTAAATACTAAGACTTAATTATAAATGCCACATTTAGCAGCTAAATGCTAGTACTTAGTAATAAATGCTAGAAAATGCTAGAAAATACTAAAATGGCAAAAAAGTAAAATTAAATGCTAGTAAATTTTTTCCTAACGTCTTATTACCTATTTCTATTACCAATTACTAACTAAATAACAACGTAATTGTTAGTCTATTTGCCACCTATTTAGTATATATAGTAAGGCTCTAAAGCCTCTTATAATACTATAGAGTTTTTATTCCTAGTTATCCGTTTAATATATATATAGGTTACGGATTTTTATAACCTACTTACCCTATATTCTTTAGCAGAAAGTAGTAATATTAAACTATAACTTATTATAAGACAAAAGGCCGTCGAAAACGGACTCTATACCTATATATAGTAACAGCTACAAACCTAAGTCTTTAAAGTTTAGACTTAGAGCTAACGTAGAGACGTTATATAGCGTGCGGGCAGGACCCAGTAGTGGTTATACGTTATAGGCGGTAGTAAGAAATTTTCAGATAGTAAGATCTTGAAAACCATTACTATTGGCCCTCTATAATACAGCTACTACACTATTCTCCTACCTAAGGCACCTATACGATCCGGCATGGATGTACAGCATTTAGTAACATCCCCTAACCCCTAATTAAAAGCATTAACGACTTTATATTGACGAATAAACGAACGTAAACAAACGAGCAAATATACGGCCCCTCTTAACCCCTAAAGCGATCGCCCGCAAAGCATACAGTTACTCGCTATTTTATTACTGCCGTAATACTACCGCAGCCTAGATTGCGACCTACGGTTTTCCTTATCTCCTTTTAACGGAGTGGTAACCCTTAAAAAGGGCCTAGCTAGGGCCTAGGCATAAAAGATACCCAAACACAACATAATATATTCTACTGTTAATATTACAGTAGCTAGAACAGATAAACCCCCCTTACGCTTTAATAGCTCTAGGGGGTAGGAGGTAAGGCGTATATAGTAATAGTCTATAGGAGATAGTATATAGGGGATAGTTAAGATTTGGAACACAAAATATATAGCAATTAATTGGCAAGGCCTAGCTAGAATGTAGTAAACCCTGGCTTTAGATAAGCTAAGAAAGGAAGCAGTAGTTCCCAAGGAGTTTAAACATCTAAGAAGGACAGGACGTAGCTATAGGCCTATAGAGCCGCTGCTATAGACAGATATGGCAAATTAGGGTTTTTTATCCTACTAAGGTAGCTTATAGGGTTTTCTCTCCCCTAACTACAGGGTTTTCTTCCTATAAATTATAAGTTTTCCCCCTATAATAGAGTAGTCTGCGTAAGCCGAGATAGGATCTGTATTAGACGTTAATTAAAGAGTTATTATTATTATAAGACAGAATTAATTATTACTTTAAAAATTTAGCTTTACTAGACTAGGTTTTCCTTATAGTAGGTACTTCTAAATTATAATCTAATATTAAAGGGCCAACGGAAGGAAATAAATATCTTACACTTCTTAGTAACGTAGTTCTATGCCTTTATATACTTAATAAATAGTACCTAAGCGGGATAGGTATAGGTATAGATATAATAAGATAGGTAATGTATTTTTAACAAAATATAAAAAGTAGAGATAAACTAGTAAGGGATATTAGTATAAACAAAAAATTATATAGAGTAGCGAAGGATTAGAATCTAAGAAAATATTTAAAGGAAAATTCCTTGCAAAAAGGCGAGGAGCTAAAGACTGCACTCGCTTTAATAGTTAAAGCTATCCTTAGCGCTGTATAGGTTAACTCTAAAAGAAATTTTAGGGCAGTACACTATACTATAAAGAAATTCCAATCTTAAATAATTGTATAAGGTATTTTATTTTAATAATATAGTTAGTTAAACGGCCGCTTAATCTACCTTCTTTAGTAGATTGTTTATAGCCGACGACTATTAACTATTAGTAAACTATATCTATCCTAGATATACTCTACTAGCTCATATAGGCTTAGTAATTACTTAATTTAGTAATTTTTATATTAGTTTGGTTAAGGGCTAAAAATTATAACTTAACCTAACCGCTAATATTACTAGCGAAATATAGGGGTCTTAAGAGGGACAGAAGGCGCGTAAGAACATTAGTAGTAAATAATAAAAAATCTAAGAGGAGGATTTTAAACCCTCTGGCCTTTACCAATTCCTAAATAGTACCCTCCTATAATACTATAAGAAAAAGAAAAAAAACTAAGAGTAATAGACTATAAAGTATAAGGTAGTAGAGAAGCGCCATATACTATAAATATATGGTTTTTAAAATGCTTATACCTAGAGAGCATTATTTCTAGTAAGCGATAATATAGGTCTAGACATAGGATTGATTTATTCTATCTAAAAAAGAAAGATATTACTTCTTAATATATTCCTTTACTTTATATAGGCAATAGAAAGGAGTATATACTCCCATCTTATAGGCGTAAGAGAGATATTATAGATTTATAATCTTTATAGGGCTTAGTTTAAGTTTAACCATTAGCTCTAGACTTAGCTTTAGAGTAAAAAGAATGCCCTAGCTATAATTAAGGATAACCTTATGCCTAACTATAGGTTTTAGTACCCAATATAGATTAAGTAAGGCTTTAATTACGTTAATTTAATATTGAAGCTTTTTTTTTGGCGTAAGTTCGGAACGGTGTTTATATAAGAGTTTAGCAATACGTTTTTATTTTAAACTATACTCTACTAGTTCTAGTTTCTACTCTTTTTAACTTAGACTAATAGCTAATAGGGCAAGTTATTATCTTAAATCTCGTAAGAGGCCAGCCCAATTAAAACGTATAATTATCTAATCGATAGTATAGACTAAGAGTTACAGATAAGTAGAAGGTAAGTTAAAGGTAGAACGAGCTTTACGTATTAAAGGACAAATACTTTCTAACCTCTTCTATTTAGAGACTAATCGCTAGTTCTTCTCTAGAGAAGAACCAGCTCCCTTTACAATCCTTCTAAGATACTAGTAAAACCCTTCGCCCCTTATCTGTTTAACTATATCTTTTCTAGAACATTAATGAGTATTACAGACCTTATATCGGCAGTAGTACGGCTACTAAGAAAGGACGTAAACGGACTGGTAGTGGAAGCGTGGGAGGCGCCAGAACCAGTTAAACTATGGGATAAGAGGTAACCGAGTTATATAATAGGTTACGTTACTATTTCGGTATATGGGATCTATAGGATCTATAAGGAACGTTACATACTAAACATACCTCGCGTACCTTACGTATTTAGTATTTCTTAGGTATAGTTTATATATTTAAAGGACTATAGTCCCTACATAGATAGTTCCTTTCTTTATAGTAAATCTTAGAATATAATTAGAGTTAATCTGTTAGGGAACCACTCTACTAGTTATTACTATATTATTAACTTCTTGTTTACCTATATATATAGCCCAATAATAAGTCTACCGTGGTATTTCCTATAAGGCTTTATTGTATATTCACTACCAAGGTTATAGTATTAATAAAGGTTAAATAATATGCCACTAAAAGCACTAGTTACGACACTATCGACGGTAGTAACTACCTTAAGTACTAGCAGGAATACTATTATAAGGGACACTAATTCGCAACTAGTTATAGTTAGATGGTTATAAAAAATAGGTAATTAGTTAATGGATAATAATTAAATACTTAAAGACAGAATTAATGGAATTGGAGCGGTAAAGGTTAAGTTACTACTAGTTAAGCGGTTCTTAGGGGAGAAGTTAAAGCTTAAGGGATTTCTTATATAAATACGTTTTAAGGTAGTATAAAAGGGTATAAAGCTTGCTATATTAATGGATTAAGTAGTCTACGCGGGACTATTCCTAACAGGTAGAGCACTTAAGTAGTTTAAATCTTACCTTATAGATATAGGAACACGGAGATATAATTACTAACTAAGAGGTTAAATATATATTTTTAAGCTGGCAAGGATTCGCGAATTAACTTATATAGAGATTTAGAGATTTAGAGATGATAACAATAGCAGAATAAAAGCTTTAAAACCTAGTATAGCGAACTTTAGCAATTAAGTATATAACGTAGTTTTAAACGCTTACTATATAGGTTAAATGGAATAATAAGGCGCTTATAGCATAGTATAAGTAAGGACTTAAGGTAAAAGTCTAGGACGCAATTATCCTAATAGAAGATGCGGATACCCTAAAGGAGTTAATTAATTAAGTAATTAAGATTAATAATAGGATCTACTAAAGGGAATAAGCCAAGAAAGGCCAGGATAGAGGTTTATAGTTATATAAGGCATAGAATACGTAATAATAGATATAGAGTTATAAACTATAGAATGGTAGACTAAAGCTAATAGACCTAAGTAGTATTAAAGAATCTAAGAAGTAGAATAAAAAACTATAGAAACCTAGGGGTTAAGAATTAAGTAATTATAGAACTAAGGAGCAGAGGCCAAACTAGGAATCTTAGTAGTAGAAGATGTTTAGGCAGACTCTATAATAAAAAGAATGGTTTAAAAAGGGAGCTTATATAAATTGCGAAAAATAGGGTTGTTTCGCTAAAGACTATAGAGGTAATTAGAGTAACCACGTAGTAAAGGGCACTAGGTCGTTAGAGTATAATAATATAAATATAAGTGTATTACGCGGGACTAAGAAGTATTTAATTAAGTACTTTGCGTTTTATTATAATAACGCATACCGAATTTATAAGGACACTAAGTATAGTATAAGCTATTAGCTATAGGGGCTAGAGTTATAAGAACTTAAAGAAACTAAAGAATTAGATAAAGAATAGGATTAACTCTATCCCTTGCAACGGCAAAATGGGCCCTGCCGTTATCGATAAGGGTTAACCAATTAGATCAATAGGACTGAGGACCCGTGCTCAGATATTTCAAGCTTTTGATTCTCATATAATATTAATATACAAGCTTAATCTTTGGAATTAAGTCGCTCAATATGAGGTAGCCAACAGTCGTCGTTCCTGCAGAACGGTATCCTGCAAATATTGCATCCAAATTGGGTCCTTGGAGGCTTCTTCCGCCTCTGCCACTCCTCGCTATCGCGAGGTTTCCTTGTAGTATTTGGTGATATCCTTGATAGAGCCTTCCTACGTCCCTTATGCTCTACTTGAGTCTTCCTGCCAGCCTCTATGCACGCCGAACAATACATAGATTTGTCCCAAAGCCTCACTAGTGTATGTCTCTCCGTAGGAGCCCATATAATATCGTTTGTACCATGTCGAATACGAGTCTTTTGGGTGTACGGCTTTCGCTTACGTGTTGAGTGTTCGAATAGAGCATTGCGAAGGTCAATTCGAAATTGCTTATGGGTGTCCTTGCGACAGGTGTAGCGTGTGGTAGGTAGGTAGGTAGATAGCAAGTAGCAATTGCCAATTACTGTATCAAGTAGGAAGTGCCATAGAGGCTTCCAGGTCTGGCAGTGGATTCTCTGCGTTGAAAAGTACGACCGCAATTGATCAGCAATATCTACACCGCACATATAGTGATTGTAGAAGAATATAAAGGTAGGAAGAGGCAGGTCTTTCACTACTTCGCCGCCAAAGATCTTTCGAGTCTGTCCGGCACCGCCAGCAGTAGGCGCAGGTCGTCGGCGCTGGGTAGTAATCCTTTTTGAACCTGACGATATATGACGTCATTAGATTTTGAGCTTCATTATGGAACTGTACAACTTACCGTCGTCGACAGTAGACATAAAAAGCACCACATTGGCGTCCTTCCAAGCAAACTCCATTACCTGCCCGTCTTCAGAAACGTCTCCATACAATTCTCCCCATGGTATTTGAGCTGCGTGAGTCAATTTGAGCTCTGCAAGCACCTTCTTAATTTGCTCTGCAGGCACCTTCTTTTTCTCCTTTCCATTTGTAGTAGATTTTACCCTAATGTCGCCTTCAACGTCCCCTTGCTCCTCACGCTGTGTTTTTATCGTTCGAACGGTTCCTGCGCCTCCAATGCCGATGTCTCGGAGTCTTGTAAGAAGCTTAACGCTTGTAAATAGATTATCAAGCCATACAACGTGCTTTCCGGGTGGATATAGGCGTTCAGCCGATTCGGGGTGTAATTGCATAAGGAAGTCAAGGACTACTGCCTGCGTCTTTGAAAAGCCTTCCTCTACAAAAGATTGATCCAGATCGACGGGGCCTTTCTTATCACCTTTGGCGTGCCACATAAAGTCTAGAATATAGCCCTCATTCGCTAGAACCCAAATTTTGAAGCCTTCTGGTGTAGGCTTTGATGGGATATTGACAATTTCAGGAGCACGGCCCATAAAGCGTTGAATCGTCTCATCTACGGCAAGGTGGGTTCCAGGATTGTAGAGCTCTCTGCAGGTAAGCCGAACATGCTCACTAAGCTCCTTGACTCTGTCAAATGTAGATCGAGGCGTTGTATCAGATTTGGGCCACGGTGGTGAGGCTCGAAAGTGGCGATCAAGTTGCTGAAACCTTTTAAGCCCTATGTATTTTTTGACGATGTGCTCGGTGCCATAAGTATCTAAATCCTTCCAGTAGTCCTCAATGGTTGATTCTATGGTAATGCCCATATGGATAAGCACACCAAAGTACGCATAAAGTTCTTCCTTACATGTCGGCGTCCATGATCGTGAGTGTTCCTTTTCTTCATCTGGTGGAAAAAGCTCTGCGTGCTTATTTGTCCACTCCGTAAGCTTATCCATAATCTCATCCGTAAAGAATAAGCTAAATAGATCAAAAGGATTGTGTCTATTAACGGTAGAGGGAAGGTTTGGTGTACCATGGGTCTCCCAGTTGTCGATATGGAGAGGTTTGAATTTGGGCAACGGCCAGGGCTTTGGGGGGCGTTTTTTGGCAATGCGATTAGGAGGAACCTTATATCGAGTCTTCCGAACAAGGTCCTCATCAACTTTGACACGATTAGAAGGCATGGTGGTGGTGTAATTAATAATTGAATTCTGTATAGATGTACGCGTTGTTTTGAAAACGGTGTTCGCGCACGGGCCATCTACGCGCAGGACCTTGCCGTTGCAAGGGATAAGCTAGATTAAGATATTATAGTAATATATAGATAAAGATTAGCAGAAATAATAATATAGTTAAAGTACTTATTAATTAATAGTAATAAAGAAGAAAAAGAGGCTAACTAGGGGTACTTAAACCTTAAATATATAACAGAAGTAGAGACTAAGACCGCTATAGAGTAAGGTTTAGTAATAGGCATTATAATACCGTTAGATACGGTATCTATTGCTTTATAAGACGGAAGGAGTAATACCTAAAGAAGGTTAAGTAAGCAGACAACTACTAGTGCTAGCTTACTACTTAATAAAGGTAAAAGGCTAAAGGCTTAAGATTCTTAGGAAGAGATAAGAGAGATTTAAGATTTTAAAGAATGGATAAGAATATAGACCTAAGGACCTATAATAGGCGACAATTAATAGAAAAGGGTAGCAGCTTAATTTAAAGATAAATAAAGAAGTACGGGATAAAGATTTCTAGGGAACTAAGATTTTAAAAAATAAATAAGGTCTATAGTAATTCTAAGTAAATAAAGTCTTCAGCCTAAAGGTAAAAAGGTTAATACAGTAATTAAGAAGTAAGAAGACTTTAAGAATCTAACTATAATTAAGACGCAGAAAATAAAAAAGTATAAGTAAGTTTAGGTAATAAATTATTATATAGTGAGAATAGAAATTAGACTAGAGATCTAGTAAACTAAGACGTATAAGGGATAGAGTACCTATATAGAAAATTACTAATAGGCCAAGGGTAGGAATGCTAAGAGCTAAGTAGTTAGATAAACTAGAATAAGAAGAGGATCTAGGGATTCTAACTAGGTTTACAGAATAATATATAAAGGGTTGCAATAACGCAGTAATAAAGAGATACTTCCTTATAGACAGATTGTATATACTTATAGAGCTATACCGTAGATAGTATAGGTAACAAAAAAACGATAAGTAGGAAGACTTCTATATATGGCTAGACAAGAAAGCTATACTAGATTAGGCTATGTTAGAAAAATAGATGGGTTATATTAAAGGGGCCTTAATTATAATATTAAAGAATCTAGAAGAATAGGCCGTAGACTAAAGAGAGATAATGTCGATATTAGTACTAGCAAATAATATAGTAGCATTTAGATTAACATAAGAAAGGTTTAAACTTAAGGATAAAAACAAGCTATAAGTTAACCTAAAACACCTAGCATATTATATATTGGCGTGGATTATATATATAGATAATGCGTATAATATATATAGAATACCTAAGGATAAGTATTACAAGTATCTAATAAGGATATATTAGATAATAGATAAAAAGCGATTTAGAGATGCTAAGTATATATATAAATGACACCTAGTAGAAGTTTAGGAGTTAGGCGACTTAATACTTTAACTAGGAAGATTCCTTACAGAAGAATGCCTAGACGGATAATACTAGTAGGAGTGTACTAAGAATATATATCTATAGTATGTTAAGGAAAAGAAGCAAACTAAGTATTGGCCTAAGAAGGATTAAGTATAGTTAAGATCTAGCAGCCAATAGTTAGGAAAAGTAAAGGCCTATAGGACTAGATGGAGCTAGTAGTAGAGCCTTAAACCCTTAAAGGAATTTAAAAACAATGCCTAAATTTATAGGTTAACTAGTAAGATTAAAAGTTTAAAGTATTAGTAGATAGTGGAGCAATAAGGAACTATATATTACTAATGGCAGTTAAAAGGATAGGGTTACTATACAGATAAAAAAAACACCTATATCTATTAATAACAATTTTAGGAGATCTAATAGTCTATAGAAGAGGTATTATTAATCTTAAAACAGGACCTATTTAGATAACTATTAAAGAAAGACGAATTAATATGTCTTTTAATATCCTACTATTAGGAAAGGATAAGGTAATACTAGGGATACCTTAGTTATAGGAGTATAATCTAAAGATTAATTAGGTTATAGGTTAAATTAATATTAAGAATACTTAATAATATAAAGTGCGATAAGCAACTAAGATGGTATATTATTAAATTAGAGTAATATATAAAGAGACTAAGTAAGGCTTAAGTTATATACTAAAGAGATACTATAAGTATGGCAAGAAACTATAGAGCCTAAAAGGTAAAAAGCTATTAGAGTATATAGTATAGGACTATAAAATAGAACTAGAGCTAGAAATAAGTTTAAAGTTCTTTTTAATCTATAAGTTAACTAAAGACAAGTTAAAAGTACTAAAGGAGTTTATTTAGGAAAATCTATAAAAAGGATATATTAAACTATTATAGTCATTAGCGGGATATCCAGTACTGTTTATACTAAAGAAAAACGGAAAACTTAGGCTATATATTAACTATAGATAGTTAAATAGCATTATAAAAAAGGATAGGTATCCTTTACCCTTAATTAATAAAATCTAAGATAGGATTGGTAACGCATAAATCTTTATAAAGATAGATTTAAGATAGGTGTACTATTAGATTAGAATTAAAGAAGGTAATAAATAAAAGGTAGCTTTTAGGTTAAAGAAAGGACTATATAAGCTATTAATTATACAGTTCGGGCTTATAAACATATTAGTAACGTTTTAGAAATGAATTAATAGCGTATTAGGAGAATACCTTAATAGGTTTATTATGGCATACCTTAATAATAATAATATTTATTTAATAAGTGAAGAAGAGTATGGAGAATATGTTAAGTGGGTCTTAAAGAGACTATAAGAGGAAAAGATGCTAGTAGTAATTAAGAAATGCGAGTTCTTTACAAGGAAGACCAATTTTATTAAATTTGTTATTAAACTAGGTAAGATCTATATGGATCTAAAGAAAGTTAAGGCTATGGTAAGCTGGTAAGAACCGGAGAACGTTACATAGTTAAAATCATTTCTAGGGGTTTATAACTACTATAGGAGGCTTATTATATAGTAATTAAAGAATATTAAACTATTTATAAGACTTATAAAGAAGAAGGAACTATAGATATAGGGCAGTAAATAAAGAAAACTGTTTAAGGAACTTAAGGAGTTATTTACCTAGTATCTAATCCTTAAAATTTACTAACTATAGTTAAAGACGATTGTAGAAACAGATATATTAGACTTTATACTAGGAGTATATTTGCTATAAAAGTACCAAAACGCATAGCATCTAGTAGCGTACTATAGTTAAAAGAAAATACTACTAAAGTTAAACTATGATATCTGTAATAAGGAGTTATTAGGTATAGTTATAGTACTTAAGAAATAAAGAGCATTCTTATAAGGTATAGAGAAACTATTTATGGTTAAACCGGATTATAAAAACCTTATAGGGTTCCTAATAATAAAAGAACTTAACTACAGATAAGTTAAATAGGCAGAAATGCTTATAGAATATTATTTTAAAATTTAGTATATTAAGGGTACTAAAAATGCAAGAGCAGATATACTTAGTAGAAAGGTAGAATTATAAAATAATAAGAAACTATTAGGGGCAATGTTATATAAAAACAAAGATAAATTAATTAGGTATAATTATTCTAAAATTGCAGTAACTAAAGAAGAAAGAATCTATAAGGCACTAGAGAGTATATGGATATAAAAGATCTAAGATGCGCAGAGTAAGGATTTAAACTTAGAGTAGTATAAGCACTAAGAAGCTATATATATACTAAGAGGAATTACAGAAGAGTTTATAAAGGAATTCTATAAGGGAATAACTTAATAATATAACAGAGCTATAGGCTTAGTGTTAAGACTTTAAGAGGAATATATTATTTAAGGAATTTAGGGATTAGCGAGGAAAGCTATAAAGGAATATTTAGATTGCTAAAGTAATAAACTAATAAGGTATAGGCTATATAGAGGGCTATAGCCTATTAAAATACCAGAGAGACTATAGGAGGTTATATTATAGGACTTTATTATTAAGCTACTAAAGTTAAAGGACCCTATTATAGGATAGGATTATAACGCAATCCTTATAATAGTAGATAAGTTAACTAAGTAGGGCTACTTTATAGTATGCATAGAAGAAATCTTAGCGGAAGATATAGCTAGAATCTATATTAAAGAAGTGTTTATAAGACATAGAGCACTAATAAAGATTATATTAGATAGAAATCTAAAATTTATAGTAGTATTCTAGGAGGTATTTTTAGCAAAATAAGGGGTTTATGTAGTAATATTAATAGTATATTACCTATAAACAGATAATTAAACAGAAAGACTAAACTAGACATTAGAATAGTATTTAAGGTATTATATTAATTATATATAAAATAATTAGGTATTGTTATTACTAGTTATACAGTTTATATATAATATTATACTATAGGAAGGAATAGGTATATTACCCTTTAAGGCAAATTACGGCTATAAACTAAGAATATTATTATTGCTACGTTAAGTAAATAAAATAAGTAGTATAGTAAAGTAAAAAAATGGAGAATTTAATAAATCTTTATGCGCACCTTAAGGAAATAGCTAAACTAGTACAAAATAGAATTAAAAGGTACTATAATGCTAAGAAATTTAAGGGACTAGATCTTAAGGAGGGGGATAAAGTATAGCTACTATATAAAGACTTTAAGAGTTAATAACTAAGTAAGAAGTTGGACTATGTTAGACTAGAACTATTTATAATTAAAGTAAAGATCTTAGAAGTTATATACAGACTTAACTTACTAGAAAAGATAAAGATCTACCTTATATAGTATATTATAATACTAGAGCCAGTACACAGGAATATTAAGCTATTAGTTTATAAAGTAGATATATATAGAGGTTAAAAAGAAGATAAATAGGAAGTTTTAAAAATTATTAATTATAAGGATATTAATAATAAAATGTAGTATAAGGTTAAGTAGATAGGCTATAATAAGACTACCTAGGAGCTACTAGATAATCTTAAAAACGCTATAAGAAAGGTATAGAAGTATTAAAAGAAATTAGGTTAGGTAATATTAATAAAGAAGGATTACTAAAGAATAAGTTACCTAAGGGGGACTTAAGAGAAGCAACTACTATATTACTTAGAGTTGTTTCTATCTCTGTTAAATAAGAATCCTTTTTTTTATCTTCTTCTATTTTATAAAGACCCTATTTAGTAAGATAAAGCTCTTTTAAGTAAACTTTTTTATAACCCTTTTTAAGACAGACTAGTTAAGCGGAAGTATTTATTTAGTCCTTTAGGGCCTTTTGCTTATAAATAGAGGTAGTAAAATAAAGAAAGGCAGCTTCTAATTCTACTGCGTAAGTATAGCGCAGTTCTTTAAGGGTAGCTAATAGTTTACCATTAAGCTTCTTAGTAGTGGATTAAATATAAATCCCTAAGATAAATTAGATAAGGTACTTAACGCCTATAAAGAATAATAAGACGCGTATATTTAGTGTTAGAGATAGATTAAATATTGCAGGACAATTATATATTTAATTTTGTATACCTAGTGTAAAAGAAAGGTTAGTGTATAATTACAGCACCTGTTGTACCGAACGCGTGCTTACGCGTACGGTACACCAACTACGCGTTTACGCGTTCGGTGTACTAACCACCCGCTTACGCGTCTAGTGCACCCCTGAAGCACTGACTAATTAGGGGGAGGTCGCATCAGTATATAGACCACGTAGTCTGCTTCAATATAAGAGACAGTCACCATCCAAACAAGCATACGATACTACATGTATTTCGTGCCCGTGGATACGACTCACTCGTGCTATTAAGTTAGTACGAACAGTTAGTAACTAAACGGAGCTATAATTATAATATATACTAACTTCTTCTCCACGTAATAAGAATAGGAAGATATAATTTTACCTAGTAAAAGAATTGTTAAAATTACGCGCATATAATAATTAGACGTAGAGGATTTAATAGAAGGTATTAAAAATAGTAAAGGCTACTAAATTAAAGACGGAAATGCTATACCTTTAGTAGACAACTTAGAGATATAAGATATTTTTAAGGATAAAGATAAAGAGGAGGGGGATAGTGTTACGGACCGTATATTAGTAGTAGTACGGCTATTAAGAAAGGATATAAACGGACTAGTAGTGGAAGTGTAAAGGGCGCTAGAACTAGTTAAACTATAGAATAAGGGGGACTAAGTTATATAATAGATTACGTTACCATTTTAGTATATAGGATCTATAGGATCTATAAGGAATATTGTATATTAAATATACCTTATATACCTTACGTACTTAGTATTTCTTAGGCGTAGTTTATATATTTAAAGAACTATAGTCCCTACTTAGATAGTTCCTTTCTTTATAATAAATCTTAAAATATAATTAGAGTTAATCTATTAGGCAACTACTTCACTAGTTATTATTATATTGTTAACTTTTTGTTTACCTATATACCTAGCCCAATAATAAGTCCACCGTAGTATTTCCTATAAGGCTTTGTTATGGTGGGATATTAGTAAAACCTTTATCTATTTTATCTAATATATACCTTTTAGGAGAGCCCATTACAAATCTTTAATCTTAATTTTATTAAAAAAATTAAGCTATATTTTCTTCTCTTTTTTTCTTTTTAAGGCCTTTTTTTAATTTTCTAAATCTAATACAGCTTACGTGTTACGGACGCTTTAAGTACAATATTATAACTACTTAGGGAAGAGTCGCAGGAAGCTAGTTAGTTGATATAGGCATAGTCTAGGATAGATCTGGTAGAACCATGTAACAAGAAATAGTAAGCGAGTCACATAATATTATACACAGTGTATAAAGTGTACGCAGTATACGCTTGCGTATAACACGTATAACACGTACCTTATATACAAGAGAGGGTTTCTTAGGAGTATGGTTATATATTTAAAGGACCTTAGTCCCTACCGTAGATAGTTCTTGCCTTATAGTAAATCTTAGAATACAATTAGAGTTAGTCTGTTAGGTAACCACTCTACTAGTAATTATTATATTGTTAATTTGTTCTTACCTATATACCTAGCCTAATAATAGGACCCACTGTAGTTCTTACTACAAGGTTCCGTTACATATTTACTACCAAGGTTATGGTATTAAATAAGATTAAATAACATGCCACCCAAAGCACTAGTTACGACGGCGTTAATGGCAGCCACAACCTTAGGACTAGGAGACACCAGTATAGTAGATACGGACTCTTAAGTGGTTATACAAGGTTAGTTATAGGAAATGGTTAATTACTTATAAGATAATAGTAGGATACTTAAAGAACGCATTAATAGAATTAGAGCAGCAAAAATTAAACTACCTTTAATTAAACGGTTCTTAGGAGAGAAGTTAAAGCTTAAGGGGTTTCTTACGCAGATGCACTTTAAGGTAATATAGGAAGGAGCGAAGTTAGTAATATCGTTAGATTAAGTAGCCTATGCAGAATTATTCCTAATAGGAAGGGCACTTAAGTGGTTTAAACTATATCTCACGGAAATATAGGCTAATAGCATAACAACTACTAACCAGGATATATAGTATATATTTACCAGTTAGAACGGGTTTGTAGAATAACTAATATAGATATTTAGAGACCCAGAGGCCATAACCACAGCGAAATAAAAGCTTTAGAACTTAGTATAACGTACTTTAGTAATTAAGTATATAACGCAGTTTTAAACACTAGCTATATAGGTCGAGTGGAATAATAGGGCGCTTATAGCACAGTATAAATAGGGACTTAAGGCTAAAGTCCAGGACGTAATTATCCTAATAGAAGATGCGGATACTCTAAGAGAGTTAATAGACCAGTTAATAAAGATTAATAATAGAATCTATTAAAGGGAATAAGCTAAGAAAGGGCAAGACAGAGTTCTATAGTTATATAAGGCGCAGGGTACGCAACGACAGATATAGAGTTAAAAACTATAGAATAGCGCAGAGCTAATAGACCTAAGCGGTATTAAAGAAACCTAAAAGTGGGAAAAGAAACTATAGAAACCCAGAGGTTAAGGATCTAGTAATTAAAGGACCTAGGAGTAGAGGCTAAACCAGAAATCTTAGCAGTAGAAGATATTTAGGCAGACTCTATAGCAAGAAAAATGGTTTAAAGATAAAGCTTATATAAATTATGGAAAACAAGGTCATTTTGCTAGAGACTATAGAGGTAGTTAAAGTAACCATATAGTAAAGGGAATAAGGCCAGCAGACGGCATATACGTATAAAGAGATAATGGTGCACTATAAGGAACAAAAGAATGTTTAATTAACAGTTTTGCGTATTGTTATAATAACAAGTGCTAAATTTATAAGGACGCTAAGTATAGCGCAAGCTATTGGCTATAGGAGCTATTATTATCTAAGTTTAGAGGAACTAATAAACCAGCTTATAGATCAGACATTAAAGATAATAAATTTAATATAGGCGAAGCATTTACTAATAATAAGGTAATAAGGGCAGCTTACTAGGAGCGTACAGACCTTAGAGAAGTTAAAATAGAAGTAGAAACTAAAACCATTATAGAATAGGGTTTAGTAACGGATATTATAACACTATTAGATACAATTTCTATCGCTTTATAAGATAATAGGAGTAACGTTTAGAAGAAACTAAGCAAGTAAATAACTACTAGTGCTAGCTTATTACTTAATAAAGGCAAAAGGCCACAGGCTTAAGATTTTTAAGAAGAGATAAAAGAAGCTTAAGATTCTTAAGATAAGATAAGACACACCTAAGGACCTACAATAGACAAAAACCAATGGGAAAGAATAGTAACTTAGTTTAGTAATAAACAAATAAGTATAGGACGCAAGTTTAAGAACTATAAGTTTAGGGAATAAATAAGAACGTTAGTAATCCTAGGTAAACATAGTATTCAGCCTAAAGATTAAACAGTTAATACTAGGATTAAAAAGCAAGATAACTATAAAGATCTAGCTGCAAGACGCAGAAAACAAGAAACTATAAATAAGTTTAGAATAAGAATTATTGTATAGCAAGAGCAAAAGCTAGATAAGAGGTTAGCTATACCAGGTTATATAAGGGACAGAGCACCCATATAAAGAGTTACTAATAGGCCAAGTGTAGGGACACCTAGGGCAAAATAGTTGGATAAACTAGAATAAGAAGAGGATCTAGATATCCTAACTAGGTTTAAAGAAAGACATACTAAAGGATATTATAATATAGTAATAATAAAGTACTTTCTAATAGATAGACCATACACACTAAACCAGTTGTATGGAAAGTGGTATAGGCAACAACACAATAATAAATAGGAAGACTTTTATATATAGCTAAATAAAAAAGTTGTCTAAGACTAACCTATTATGGAAAAACGTATAAGTTATATTAAAGAAGCGTTAATTATAATGTTAAGGAACCTAAAAGAAGGATCTAGGGACTAGAGAAGTAAGCAATAAATCTTAGTACCCATAGTAGAGATACTAGTAGTTAGGTTAACTAGGTATAGATTTAAACTTAAGGATAAAGATAAACTAAGAGTTAACCTAAAACATATAGCGTATTATACACTATTGTAGATAGCTTATATAGATGACATATATAATATATATAGAGCACTAAAAGATAAGAACTGGAAGTACCTAGTAAGGATATATTAGGCACTAAAGGAAAAGCGGTTTAGGAATGCCAAGTATATGCATAAATAGCACCTAGTAGAAGTATAAGGTTAAGGGGACTTAACACTTTAACTAGGAAGATTCCTTACGGAAAAATACCTAGACGGATAACAGTAGTGGAAGTGCCTAGAAAATACTTATCTATAGTATATAGAGGAAAAGAAATAAACTAAGTATTAGCTAAGGTTAGACTAAGTATAGGCAGGATCTAGGAGCCAATAGTTGGGAAAAGGGGAGGCGTATAGGACTAGAGGGAACTAGTATTAGAGCCTTAGACCCTTAAAGGAATTTAAGGGTAATACCTAAATTTATAAGCTAAGTGGCAAGATTAGTAGTTCAAAGCATTAATAGATAGTAGAGCAACTAGGAACCATATATTACCAAAAGCAGTAGAAAGGATAGGGTTACTATACAGACAAAAGGAACACCTATATCCACTTATAACAATTTCAGGAGATTAGATAGCCTATAGAGGAAATATTATTAACCTTAAAACAGGACCTATTTAGTTAACTATTAAAGGAAGACTAGTTAGAATGTCTTTTAATATCCTACCGTTAGGACAGGATAAGGCGATACTAGGAATACCTTAATTATAGAAGTACAATCTAAAGATTAATTGGGTTATAGGTTAAGTTAATATTAAGGATACTTAATAGTATAAAGTGCGACAGCAAACCAAGTTGGTATAGTACTAAGTTGGAGCGATATACGAAGAGACTAAGTAAGGCTTAAGTTATATACCAAAAAGATACTATAAGTATAGTAAAAAGTTATAGTCACTAGAAAGTAAAAAGCTATTAGAGCATATAGCATGGGACTATAAGATAGAATTAGAAGAGGGAATAAGTTTAAAGTTCTTTCTAATCTATAAGCTTACTAAAACGGAGTTAGTAGCGCTTAAGGAGTTTATCCAGGAGAACTTACGTAAGGGATATATTAGACTGTTATAGTTATTAGTAGGATATCCAGTACTATTTATCCTAAAGAAAAACAGAAAACTTAGGATATGTATAGACTATAGACAGCTAAATAGTATCACTAGGAAGGATAGGTATCCTTTACCCTTAATTAGCGAAATCTAAGATAGAATAGGCAACGCAAAGATCTTTATAAAGATAAATCTAAGATAGGTGTACTATTAAATTAGGATTAAGGAAAGCAACAAATAGAAGGCAGCCTTTAGGTTAAAGGAAGGACTATATAAACCATTAGTTATATAATTTGGGCTTATAAACGCACTAGTAACATTCTAGAAGCAAATTAATAGTGTGTTAGGAGAACACCTAAATAAGTTTATTATAGTATACCTTAACGACATTATTATCTACTTAGAAAATAAGGAAGAATATAAAGAACACGTTAAATGGGTCTTAAAGAGACTATAGGAAGAATAGATGCCAGTAGCAATTAAGAAATGCAAGTTCTTTACAAAAAAAACCAATTTTATAGGATTTGTTATTAAACTAGGAAAAATTAGTATGGACCTAAAGAAAGTTAAAGCTATAGTAAGTTAGCACGAACTAGAGAATGTTATATAGTTAAGGTTGTTTCTAGGGTTTTATAACTACTATAGGAGGTTTATAGTACAATGGTTAAAAAGTATTAAGCTATTTACAAGACTAATAAAGAAAGAGAAACTGTGGGTTTAGGATAATAAATAAAAGGAGCTGTTCTAGGAACTTAAAGAGTTGTTTACCTAAGAGCTAATCCTTAAGATCTATTAACTAAGGTTAGAAATAGTTGTTAAGATAAATATATTAGACTTTGCACTAGGAGCATACTTACTATAGAAGTATTAGGATGCATAGCACCCAGTAGCATACTATAGTTGGAAAATAATACTACTAGAGTTAAACTATGACATCTATAACAAAGAGTTGTTAGGTATAGTTACAGTACTTAAGGAATAGAGAGCATTTTTATAAGGTATAAAGAAACTATTTATAGTTAAAACAGACTATAAGAACCTTATAGGATTTCTAATAACAAAGGAACTCAATTAAAGATAGGTTAGATAGGCGGAAATGCTTATAGAATACTATTTTGAAATTTAGTATACTAAGGGTACAGACAATACACAAGCAGACGCTCTAAGCAGAAAGGCTAAACTACAAAATAATAAAAAGCTATTAGGAGCTTTATTGCAAAAGGATTAAGACAGATTAATTAGGTATAATTATCTAAAGATTATAGCAACTAAGGAAAGTTAGATCTATAAATTACTAGAAAGTGATTAGATATAGAAGATCTAAAAAGCATAGGCAAAGAATTTAGACTTAGAGCAATATAAAAATAGAGAAGCAATATATATACCTAAGTCTATTATAGAAGAATTTGTTAAGGAATTCTATAAGGGAATAATATAAGGATATAATAGAGCTATAGGACTAGTGTTAAGGCTTTAAGAGGAGTATATTATTTAAAGAATCTAGGGGCTAGTAAGACAAGTTATAAAGGAATATCTAGATTGCTAAAGAAACAAACTAATAAGGTATAAGCCGTATGGAAAGCTACAACCTATTAAAATACTAGGAAGACCATAGGAAGTTATATTATAGGACTTTATTATCAAGTTATTAAAGTTAAGAGATCCTATTATAGGACAAGATTATAACGCGATTTTAGTAATAGTAAATAAGCTAATAAAGTAGGGATACTTTATAGCATATACTAAAGAGATATTAGTAGAAGATGTTACTAAAATCTATATAAAGGAAGTGTTTATAAGACATAGAGCACTAGATAAGATTATATTAAACAGAGATCTAAGATTTATAGCAGTATTTTAGGAAGTGTTTCTAGCAGAATAAGGAGTTCGCGTAGTAACCTCTACAGCATATTATCCGTAGACGGACGGATAAATGGAAAGACTAAACTAGACACTAGAACAGTATCTAAGGCATTATATTAATTATGCACAGAATAATTAGGTATCGTTATTACCAGTTACACAGTTTGCGTACAATACAACACTATAAGAAGGAATGGGGACATTACTATTTAAAGCAAATTACGGGTATAAGCTAAGAACGTTATTATTGCTATATTAAGTAAAGAAAACAAGTAGCACAGCTAAATAAAGAATGGAGATGTTAATAAATCTTTATATAGACCTTACAGAAACAGCCAAACTAGTACAAGAATAAATAAAAAGGTACTACAACGCTAAGAGATCTAAAGGACCAGATCTTAAGAAAGGAGATAAAGTATAGCTACTACACAAAAATTTTAAGAGTTGACAACTAAGTAAGAAGTTGGACTATGTCAGACTAGGACCTTTTAAAATTGCGTAAAGAATTTTATTAGTTACGTATAAGTTAAACCTACTAGCCAAAATAAAGATCTACCCTATATAATATATCGCAATGCTAGAACCAGCACGTGGAGATATTAAGCCACCAGTTTATAAGGCAGACATATATAGAGGGTAAGAAGAAGATAAATAGTAAGTTTTAAAGATTATTAGTCACAAGGACGTAGATAACGAAACGTAGTATAAAGTAAAGTAAATAGGCTATAGTAAGACTACCTAGGAGCCACTAAGCAACCTAGAGAACGCTAGGGGAAAGATAAAGGAGTATTAGAAGAAGGCAGGTTAGAAAGTATTAAAAAAGAATTGCTAAAGAACAAGTCACCTAAGGGGGACCTAAGAGGAGCAATTACTGAGCTACTTGGAGTTATTTCCCTTGCAGGAGGAAAGCTAGTTCTCTTATTACCTAGCTTATTAAGACCCTATTAAACAAGTTTCTATTTCTTAGAACGAACCTTCTTATAACCCTTCTTAAGATAGGTTAACTGAGTAAACATAACCTACTAAGACTTAAAGGAGCAACGTTAAGCCTTAAGGGCCTAAGCGGTCTCTTTAGCAGAACGGTGGAGTTTGGCGCGTGTAGTGGCTAACTTAGACTTAAGCTTTATAGCAGTAGATTAAATATAAGACCCTATAATAAGTTACTTAGGGAACTTAAAGACTGTTAAGAGTTATAGGACGTGCATACTTAGCATTAGAGATAGAGCGAATATTATAGGACAATTAAACGTTTACTTTAGTGCACTCTAAGCAAGATAAGGGTTATTAAGATAAGGGACTCGCTATCGCAATATATACCAACCCCACTTTCGCATAACGAGAATACGGAGACGACATTATCTTACTAAGCAATAGTATGGCAGCCACGGTGCGAGCACAACATTACACTTATAAAGAAGAAGAAGCTTTAGGTATAATAAGCAAGGATATTAACCAGACTAATTAAACAGACATTATACCTCTAGTGGATAACTTGGAGATATTGGGAATCTTTAAGGACGAAGATAAGGAGGAGGGAGATAGTATTACAGACGCTTTAAGTACAATATTATAACTACTTAGGGAAGAGTTGCAGGAAGCTAGTTAGTTAATATAGGTACAGTCTAAAATAGATCTAGTGGAACTATATAATAAGGAATAGTAAGCGAGTCACATAATATTATACACAGTATATAAAGTATACGCAGTATACGCCCGCGTATAATACGTATAACACATACCTTATATATAAGAGAGGGTTTCTTAGGAGTATAGTTATATATTTAAAGGACCTCAGTCCCTACCGTAGATAGTTCTCGCCTTGTAGTAAATCTTAGAATATAATTAGAGTTAGTCTGTTAGGCAACCACTCCACTAGTAATTATTACGTTGTTGATTTGTTCTTACCTACATACCTAGTCTAATAACAGGACCCACCGTAGTTCCTGCTACAAGGTTCCGTTACATTACGTATATAATTTATACTCTTTACTCCTAAGTGCCTATATATTTTTAAGAGTTCTATATAGTTCCCTAGTTGCTTTAAATAAAACATTATAATATTAATAATTATTTATTGCTTAACGTCTGGTTTAAATCCCTATTAGGCCCACGCGGACTACTCCTTATTTATATATAGGGAGAAAACTCCATTTAAAAAAACCCCGTAATCTATCTCCTAGCCTTTTAGGACTTGCCTACTTAACGCCTATAAGTTACCTATAGTGCTCTACTACCTTACTTTTTAACCTCCTTAAGAACCGCTACTGCCGTAATAAGCCTACGGACACGCTAGTATTATAAACTTTACTCTACTGCTGTAGAGTTATTAGGGGGCACCTATTACTCGCCCCTTTGCCTTTTATTACCATTTCCCTTATAACCTAGAACTAGTCTAGTATATTATAGCTAATAAGCCACTAGGTAACCGCCTTAAGACCTTTTTATATTAAGAGCAGTGTATTATAGTTCTCTATACTAACTACTAAGAGCATTGCTTCTTAGTTGGTGCGTAAGGGGCATAATAGTATTATATATTTTAGTGTCTGTCTTAGCCAGCCATATTTATATCTTAGGCTACCTACTAGAACACCTACCTAGTAAAGCCAATCTTTTAGTCCTATTATTCCTATTCTTAAAAGTGTTACTATTATATTTTCTGCCTTTATTAGGCCTTCTTAGAGCCCTTAGGTATTTACCCTCCATAGTATTAACTATACTACGGCTTAGGTTCCTCTTGCCTAAGTTAGCCTCTATGCCTTTAACTTCTATATACTTCTCTAGTATTAATCCAACTAGTATTATATTGCGGTAGATGGTTTCCTAGTACTCTTTTATACTTTACTTTAGCTCCTTTCTCTCTCTTATTATTATCTTTACTAGTCTTTTATACGTCTCCCTTCCTCCTTTATATAGGCCGAGGCCCTAGTGTGGTATTATTATTATTCTACTTTCTTTACCTATTTCTCTAATATATCTTCCCTACTTTAGGGTTGTTAGTTTACTCTCCTATAGGGCACCCTAGGGTCCCTCTATAGTTTATTTAGGCGTGTCTTAATATACTTTATAATATTAAAGTTGCGCTCCTTTTATACCCTTTATATTATAGCGGCTTTAATATATAATTATAAGGAGGGGATATTAGCTTCCTTCTTAAGTAGTGCTATAGCTATTTACTTATACCTACCTATTATACTTTAAAGGCAAGCCGCTTAGACCTTTTAGAGTAGTTTAAGGAGTAATTTAGGGGGGCCTTTCTTGGTTTCTCCTATAGCCCAAATACTAGATCTATACGTTATGGTTAGCCAGACAACTACTATATATAGTAGACATGACCTTTAGAAGCATAAACCCTATATAGAATTAACGATCCTAGATATTGTAATATACTATACTTGGCCCTTATAGGCCGCTTATAACGTATATACGCTCCACTAGAGCTTGCTGTCTACCTATACTCCTAATACCCTTAGACCTTAAACTAGTTAACCCCTAAAGCCTTAAATATAAATTATATGCTAAAGATCTACAGATTAGTTGCGTTTTCTTATAAAATAAATTAGCTAGTATTTCTCTAGTAAGAATTAGACTATATTATCTTACCTATTTTATATAGGTGTTATAGGCTTTCTCTAGCATTCTATAATTCTCTATAGCTGTTGGCCTATATATAATTAAGTTTGTGTCGTTAATAAAGTCTATCTCCTAGGTCGCCCCTTCCTTAAAGAAATTAAGCAGGTTGCTTATAAAGAAGAGGAAGAGTATAGGTAAGAGGGGTAATTCTTATGGTATTCCTATTATAACTATAATGGGGGGGCTCTAGTATCCGCTAAAGACTAGTAATGTTTCTTTCTAGTCTATAAACCCTTAAATAAATTATATCATCTATTTTAGGAAGCCCTTTGCCCTAAGGATATATAGGAGGCGCTTATAGGGTACGTTGTTATAGGCACCTATAATATTTAGGCTAAGCATTAATACTATAAAGCCCCTTCGCATCGCCTATGTATATTTAATAGTGGTAGCAAGTAGCGTAAATACTAATAGTGTTAAGCGGTTCTTTTTTGCCCTTATTTAGCTTTATAGTAGTAGAGCGTATTTCTTAGCCGTGTCTGCTATACGGTCCGCTATTACCCTTTTTAAGATTTTACTAAAGGTGTTTTTTAAAGTAATAGGGCGGTAGCTTCCTGGGATTAAGTAATCTGCTTTGCCTTCTTTTTATAGAATAACCGTTATTATAGATCTTCCAAGTCGTAGGTAGTAGCCTATAGCAAAGCATACTCTGGCTATATCTACAAGCTATAGTGCTATAAGTAGACTACAGGTCTTTAAGGCCTTATTTAAAATTCCATCTAGTCCTAGTACTATATTATTTAAAAGGCGGCTAATAGTTTTGGCCATTTCCTCTATTATTATATCACTGTTGACCCACAAGCGAGTCACTAGTGTTTTACCTATAATATTACTAAGGTCTGCTAGAGCTGGTTAGGGGAAGATCCTTTTTATTAGGATCTTTGCCTTCTTATTGTTGTTGTTAGTGGCCTGTGTTATAATACTAATAAAGCTCTATAATAAATAGGTAAGTCTTAAAAGATTTATTTATTAGATTTATAATAGCTTTAGGAGCCTATAGGTTAATATCCTAACTAATATAAGTTAGAGACTTAAAAAGTGCGTTAGTAGAAAGGCGTCTAAGGAAAGCGGCCTATATATTATATTAAATCCGCTTATTAATATAAGCCTAATAAATTTTAGTATTTCTATAACCTATAATCTATTATAATTAAGCTTAAGTTACAATTATATTAACTACCTTACTAGCTCTTTGCCAAATATTATAGGGATTAAAATTTTATATTATTCTAGCTATAAAGCCTAGTCGCTAAATATAGTAGAGAAAGGTATTATAGCGTAGAGGTTTGTTTAAAGTTTAAATCCCGTTTAATGTTAAAACTGCTTACCAGAATACCGGCTTACTCTCCTAGTTTTCTTTTTATTTTAGTCGCGTAGTTATTTAATATAGGTTAACGCAAGCATTGGCAAAATATAGTCCCCTCTCAATGGCCTTAATAGTTAGTAGTTAACGCAATTAGCGCGTAGTTAAGGGCATTTGGCAACTTAACCGACCAGCCTATATTGTGTTTTTTAACATATAGGAGGCCTTGATTCGATTCGGTAATAGGCCAATATTAAATTCAATTGATCGATTAATTGAATCGTTTGTAGTATTCGCTGGCTAGTTGTTTAAAAGGCCGTCGTCTAGTTCTGGTAACGGTTGTCTAGCTCTAGGACGGTTATCTAGTTCTAGCAACAGTTGTCTAGTTCTAGCGACGGTCCTCTACTAGCTGCTGTTCTGGTGCCTTCCTAGGTAGAGAGGATGTAAGGAAGGAAGGAACGGTAAAAAATAAGGTGGCTATATAGGAGAGGCTATTGGGAATATAGCGAAGACCTAATGCAGAGCTTTGTGTAGAGCCTCTATACGCAGAGCTTCGCGCAAAGTCTCTGTACGTAGAGCTTCGTATAGAGCTTTATATAGAGCTTTGTATAGAGCCTCTTGCAATTAGTATATAACTTAAAAATAATATATTATATTCCTTAATTGCATATTAAGGAATGTATAAGTTGGTCAACTGTGTATTATTTAACTTTTAAATATATTAAGTTGGTCAATTATAGGTTAATTATATATTATTAATTTAAATATATTAAGTTGGTTAATTGCAGGTCAATTACGTATTATTTAACTTTTAAATATATTAAGTTAGTTTACTGTATATTAATTACGCAAAACGCGCTTAATAAAGTTGACTTAAAACTTAGCCTCCGAATATTTTCCCGATAGAAGCTAGAATATTTATTTAATAGACTTAAATTTAAGTTTAAAAGCATTATTAAGGATGCCTAAAATAATTATATATATTATTGGATTGAAAATTAGGTCGTTAACTTTGCAAATATAAAATATCTTACTATATATTAGCATTTTGTTAGGGTGCTAAGATCCTAGAGGCCTCCTAATAGGATTTTAATTTTCCTAAAGGTCCTAATTATCCTAATAGGCTCCTAGCAGGATTTTAATTTTCCTAATTGTCCTAAACGTCCTAAACGTCCTAAACGTCCTAAACGTCCTAAACGTCCTAAACGTCCTAAATGTCCTAAATGTCCTAAACGTCCTAATGTCCTAAATATCCTAAACGTCCTAATTGTCCTAGTCGTCCTAATAGGCTCCTAATAGGACCCTACTATTCTAGTGCGCTTCTAATAGGAAACTAATATTTCCTAATTGTCCTAATAGGCTCCTAATAGGAAACTAGTATTTCCTAATCGTCCTATTAGGTTCCTGGTAGAATACCCCCCTAAAGCAACACCCTATGTACACCCCTTAAGTAATACTACTGGGGCTCTATATAAGGCTTTATATATATAAAGCTCTGCACAAAGCTCTATATAAAGCTCTGCACAAAGCTCTATATAAAGCTCTGCACGAAGCACTGCACGAAGCTCTATATAAAGCTTTATATAAAGCTCTATACGAAGCTCTACACGAAGCTTTATATAAAGCTCTACATAAAGCTCTGCATAAAGCTCTATACAAGGCTCTGTATAAAGCTTTATATAAGGCTCTATACAAAGCTTTACACGAGGCTCTATATATAAAGGCTCTGCATGGGGCTCTGCACGGGGCTCTGCATAAGGTTTACGCGAAGCTCTATGTATAGAGGCTCTATACGAAGCTCTATATAACATATATTACTATTAGGTCCCCGTTATATTCCTAATAGCCCTATATATGTCTCTACCAAGCTACCCCCTTTATAGACATCTTATTTTTTACCTTTATATCCTCTCTACCTTAGGAGGTACTAGAACAGCAGCTAGTAAAGAACCGTCACTAGAACTAGATAACTATTACCAGAACTAGATAACTGTTGGTATGCTTTAACCTATTGCAGACCTGTAATCATTTTGTTACGGGTATGCTCTTAGGTTTTTAAATATCTATTTCCCTATTCTATGTGCGAGGCCTCGCGTACTTATAACACGCGAGGAATGCGCACGTAAGGAACGCGTACGCAATTGCTACCCCTACCCCTAATAGGTTACCAACACTGGGCAACCTCTAAAGAGGCCTAAAATATGTCTCCTATTTAGTACAGTCTATTTATAGCATATACGCAATGGCTTATGCCATTCTTATCTAACGTAATAGTCTCTTATCTATATAGTCCGAACCCGCCCTAAATCTGCCCCGAGTTCGTCCTTACGGATTAGTATTAGTCCGTTCAACCCATCCAACAGCCTTTAGCTGGACCGTATTCGTGTTAATAAGTTAAGTTAAGGCTAGGCAGGGCTTGCCTTTTATTATTACATCCGCTGGGTTCGTGTTGCCATTAATCTATTTAACTTCCGTGATTTCTCTTCGCTCATACACCTGCCGTAAATATATAACGTTAATTATAAGGCGTTTTTCTTGCGTAGTGCCGAGCCGTATAAGATAGTTATAAAGTAACTTTAAGTCTGTACACATTATAAGTAGTAGGTTGATGTTTAAGATCTTATTAACTGTTAACTTAATTACGGCTCCAATATTAAACCCGTAAGCTATTCTATATAGCTCCGATGCAAGTATACTTCTTGTAACTCTCTTGCATTTTATTAATAACTAGTAGATAATATTTGCCTTATTTATTGCATCCGCGAGAACTAGTATATACCCAATTTGCGACAATAAGTCCTTATTATTTGCAAAAGATGTGTTTGTAAAGGCTAGCAATTGCAAGGTAGTAACGTCTAACTTAACGTATATAAGTCCTCTAGTGGGGTTCTTAATTTGCCAGGCTAGGCGTTAGTTAAGTGCTTTTATATTATCTTTATTTGGGTTAATCACCTAGGCAGCAATAGATAGGTTAAAAGCAGCTTCCGGCTAGCAGATGGACGCAATATACGCTCCTCTAGCGCGTTAAGCGATGTACTAGTCCTTTAGCGTAAGTGCCATATAGACAATACCTTATGAGCTCGTAGATATGGCGGGTCTAGAAATGTTAACTGTACTAAGGTTCCTGTATTAACGCTCTTATATTAACGTCAGTCCGTTAGTTATAAGTTATATAATACCGCCATTAAACTTAAGAGGCTTTTTAGCTGTCAGTTACTCGCGCTCCTTAGCTATAAGTTAGGCCTTATGTAGTTCGCTCTCTTCGCAGTCCATAAATGCTCCATTAGTAAGTAGTAGCGTGTCGTCCGTCTATAGTCTAACTACTCCGAAATACGTAGAATTGTTACTATAGAGCAGGTATAGGTTATACGTCAACTAGTCTATACCTAACTGCTATAGGTAGTGTGTGTAATATATCTTAAACCAGTAGTTTCCGGCTTCTAGTACTCCGTAAAGGGGCTTAAGCACCCGCAGTATGGACCCTTTGTCAATTCCTAGTTTAGTCTATACTTCTTACGGAGGTTGTACGTAGAAATCGCGGTTTAGCTTTATAGCTAATTGCACGTAGGCTTGCGTAATATCGCGTAGGTAGATCTATATGTTTTAATCTTGCAGCATAGCTCTAATGCATAGGATTAGGCGTTAACTCGCCCATTAGATAGTAGGCGACTGGGTAAGTACTACGCTCTTTTTTATGTTATTATACGCCTGTACTACTAGTTGTAATTTCTTAAAAGCTGTGTCTATACCGGCGTTCTTAACCTTGTTAATAAACCGTGAGTTAAACAGATAGGCTATTGCGGGTATATCCGTAAGCTTAACTACCTTAAATACTCCTAGCTTAAGTAGGCCTATAAGTTCTTTCTAGCGTAAAGCTCGAAACTGGGTACTTATAGTATTATTATCTTAGAGGAAGACTGAAATGTTAGCTTAGTTTATAAGGAGGGGGTACTTGCATAGGCGTCCTCTACCACGCTTTTATGGTTATATAGTGGGTTGTCCAACGGGTTACTTAACAGGTTGCTAGATAGGTTATATAATAGGTCCTAGGTTGTTTTCGGGTATATATACCTGCTACTCTTAGGGATCGTCCTATTAGTTAGGTTATAGGTTATCGTTAAGTTCTAGATCTAAAAAGTAAGGCTTTACAACTATTATGCGGAAGGGTATAGGACTATAGGGCAGTTATATAGTACATATCTCGTTTTTAACTATAAGTAGGTTATACGGTCCCGACCAATATTTTAGTTAGCCTGTATTTCCTTCTCTCCAGATAAGTACTTGTGAGTTAGGTAGTAAGTTATAAATAGCGTCTATTTTTAGGCCATTTTGCATGCTTAAAGCGTCCGTAACTTATTGTTTGGTACATAGCTTATGGATCTCTTCTATAGCTTTCTTAACTACGGCAGCGCGTTATGTAACTGTTGGCAAAGGCGCGTCCAAATTAGTCATATGGGGGTAGGCGCTAAATACTAGTAGAGTAGGTACCAGTCCGTCAGGTCCTATAGAGTCGTTAATAGCCTTAAAGGCTATCTAGAGAGCTGCGTCCTTATTAATATTTAGTATTTCAACCGTAATAATCTGGTATACTCTCTGTAACGGACTGTAGTAACGTTTAACTATTCCAATTAAGTTATAAGCCTTAACTAGCACGCCCTTAGTTATAATGCCCATTATAGTAGCGTACTCTTTAAATTCCTTGCTAATAAAGTTCTTGCCTATATTGTAAGTAATAATATCTGGTGGTCCTAAGTACGTGTTAATCCAATATATCCATATAACGTCCTATGTGTGTTTAGCACTAATATTCTATAGCTATCTGCCGGCCTAGAAGCGTATACATTTATTAACTATATATAGGACTGGGCTCCTATTAATATACATAATGTCGACAATAATATAGTAGTTAAAATTAACGTTGTTATAGAGCGTAAACTTAAACCGGCTAGGTAACTTGCCGTGTTTCTAGCAAAAGTGGCAGTAACGGGTGAGGTACTTAAGTGATTTTATATTAACATTATATCTAGAATAGTTAAGTACTTTCTATAGTCTCTTAACTAACGGGTGGCTGAAATGTTAGTATAGACAACGTAATTCTGTATTAGTTAGGTAACAGGGGTTCTAGTTAAAAGAGTTAAGAAGGTAGGTCTATAAAGAGAGGTCCCATAAGAGAAACGGATGGCCGAATTATTATATGATAGGTATATTGCCCATAGGAGTCACAAGTACGTTTATAAGGTTATTATAATACACCTATAAGTTATCTATGTCTGCTAGGCAGAGCAGGAATGGCGTATTTATATTAATAATATAAAAGTTAACCTTGCCTACCGGAGTTAAGACTCGTACGGACCTGATTAACGACGTAGTCCTAATTCCAAATTGTACGCTTACTGTGCCTTTTATTAATATATTAAGCTATAAAGTTATATCTTGCTTTTATAATGCCAGGAACTGTCTATAACTAGCTATAGATTGTTGCAAGGCACCTATATTAATTATAATGCCTATAAACTCGTCCGTTATATAGCGCGTAGGCTGACTACTATACGCACAGGCGTTTGTATCCTTGGGTAGGTTAAGGTTCGCAACAGGCAAGTTAAGGTTTGTAGTTACGGTCGTGTCTTAGCCTATAAGGTTATGGCAGAAGGCTCTATTAGCTAGTTCTTAGGCCGTAATTACTACTTTATTATATAAGAGAGTGCTAAAAGACGTAAAGTAAGAAGAGCTATTTGCGTTATCCTGCTTAGTTTCGGCTTTATAATCAATAACTAGAGCTATAAAGACTTTATCTAGGTTCTCTAACTCTTTTAACTCTAGGCCTTCTCCCTTACACTTAACAAGATATTATTTAAAGTGTTCTTAGAAGCGCTTACCCAATTATCTATTATATCGCCCTATAAACCTAGCTTTAGACTTGTCCTGTTCTTTATCCGTATACTTCTACAACCAACAGCCGCTTTTGCCGCACACAAAGCAGCACTTCTTTTGGTTTGGTTATAAAGATCGGTTTTTACGCGGATCCTTACGGTTAGAGCCATTGCGGTCCTAGTAGTTATATCAACGGTCTATAAAGTACGCACGCGGTTCTTCCTAATGGTCTATAGCGTATATATAAGTCTGCTCTTGCTCCTTCTAGTAGGCAATAATAGACGACTATAGCTTATTAATAAGGTGGCTAAAATCCAAGGGAGGGTCTGAGATTGCAATCCTATACACTAGTACGCCCTAGCAAGCTATAACTAGCTTATTATACAGAAAGTCTGTAATCCGTAAGGCGGGCGTAAGTCCGTATTATAAGTTACAGAGCTTTATAAGCAGTATCTGAAGGCACTACAGAGTCGTCTTATTTGTGTTCTTCTGGATAATAGAGAGTAGCATTATAGCGTTCTATTTATCTAGGTTTCTGCGGTGGTATCTAGGACCCTTAAAGAAGTTCTATAAGTGGTTGCAAATTTCTTTAAAGGATCTTTTAGATAGCCAGTAGTTGTAGTACTGGTCCTAGGCTAATCCCTTTAGTATTATAGGAAAGGCAATCTTGTATATAGTAGGTAGCAGTCCAGATCTCGTGTAAATATCGTAAAATATTGTTAGTTTATAGTCAAAGCTTTCGGCTCTGCTATACTTCTGGTCTTCGGAGTATAGCTTAGCTACGGTTATAATCTGCCGTTTATAGTTCAGGATCTCTATAGGTGGGGTCTAAATTATAATAGGTGGAATGTGGCTTGTGGCAGGTAGAATATAGTTTATAGTGGATAGAGCTGGCAGTAATTGAGGTGTTTATTATAAGGGTGTTCCGGACGGTTGTAAGGGTGTTCCGGATAGTTATATAGGTGTTTGGAAGGGTTTGTATAAACGGAAGACCTGGTTAAGTTGGTTATAAAGGACTCTCTTCTATAGCTATAACGTCTTTATATCCGTAACGTGCTTATAGATCTCGCGGATCTTGTTATCTAACCATTTATACTGTTCTTCCTCCGTAGCCGTGTTGAGTAGAGTCCTTGGGATTGTTAGACTCTTTATGTTTTTAGCTATATACACTCCTTTACCCTAAAGGGTTCTGCGTAAGTCCTAGGTAATCTTAGTTCCAAGGCTATTAAACTCTTAAATTATAAAGTCCCAAAATTCTTCTTAGAAGAGCTCCTATAGGTCTGTATCTATCGCTTCGGATATCTTATAGTTGTACAACTTTATTCTGGCGTAGTCCTATATCTCTTCTTGGGAAGCTCCCTCTAGCTTAATCCTATTCTCCTACTTCTTTATCTTCGTGCTCCAGTCTTCTGCGGTTAAGGTACTCGCCATTATATTCTTATACGAGGTAGCGTGTGTAAGGTAAAGGTATTTTTTAGGTAGTGACGTAATTTTTCGGTCCTTTTAACGCGATATATAAGGTGGTTAAATTAACAACTCTTCCTTATAATAATGTTAGCGAAACTGTAGTCCTCGTATAATATAGCGTAAGGTAGTTAAATTAACAACTCTTCCTTGCGGCAGTATTGGGCGGGGTACGGTTCCCTTCTTCGACTAAGGTAGGCGGCGGTGCGAGTTTGTACGGAGTCGTAAGTAACCCGTATGAGCCGTAAGCTATTGCGTATCTCCTGATCTGTACGTCTACTGATCAGTGTCGGTATGTTTTAACCTATTACAGACCTGTAATCATTTTGTTACGGGTATGCTCTTAGGTTTTTGGATATCTATTTCCCTATTCTATATGCGAGGCCTCGCGTACTTATAACACGCGAGGAATGCGCACGTAAGGAACGCGTACGCACGTGCTACCCCTACCCCTAATAGGTTACCAATAATAACTGTTACTAGAACTAAATAACCGTCCTAGAGCTAGACAACCGTTATTAGAACTAGACGACGACCTTTTAAATAACTAGCCAGCGAATATTACGAACGATTAAATTAATTAATCGATTAAATTAAACCAGAGCTTTAATATTACCCTATTACCGAATCGAATTAAGGCCTTCTAGGGAGGTACCCTAAACGACTACAGTTTAAATATATAGCTAGTAAATGGCCGTAGAAAATTATCTAAATTAATTAGAGCCTTTAATCGGGCCAATCCCTCCCCTAAATTGAATTAAATACTAATATAGGCAGATAGGTAGGTAGGTAGATAGGCGGGCAGGCAGGTAAGTAGGTAGATAGGTAGGTAAGAGAGGACCGTCGCTAGAACTATACAACCATCGCTAAAGCCAGACAATACTCGTTTAAATAACTAGTCAGCGAATACTACAATCAATTTAATTAATCAATCGAATCGAATTAGAGCCTTGATATTACCCTATTACCAAATTAAATCAAATTAGAGCCTCTTAGAGAGGCACCCTAGACGACTATTATTTAAATATATAGCCAGCAAACGCCTATACAGAACGATTTAAATTAGTATAATTAATCGCAATCGAATTAAGTAGAGCCTTTAATCGGGCCGGCTTCTCCCCTAAATTACAGATATAGATAGGTAGGTATAGATAAGTAGGCAAGATAGGTAGGTATAGACAGGTAGGCATAAATAGGCAGGTATAAATAGGTAGGTATAGATAGGCAGGCACAGGTAGGTAGGTATAGATAGGTAGGCACAAATAGGTAGGATGGTTAGATAGGTAGGATAGGTAAAATAGGTAGGATAGGTAAGATAGGTAGGGTAAGTAGAATAGGCAGGATAGGTAGAATAGGTAGGTAGGTAAATAGGCAGGCAGGCAGGTAGGTAGGTAGGTATGTAGGCACTAAGCCTAGTTAGGAAATTAGTATACGGCTAGTAGATTATTAGGAACACCGCTAATTAATAGTTTAAAGCCTCTGCAAGAGCCTTACCCCTTATCTCCTTAATTGATCGCGACGCAGGTAGTAGGTAAGAAGGATTTAGATTATTTAGATTCCTTAAAGTATCCTATATATAAAATAGGGTCTAAAATTAAACTAGTTTTTATATTTATTAGCTAGCTGTAAATATAAGAGTATTAATATACCTTATTTTTAAATTTAAATTTTAAATTATTATTCTAATTGTCCTAATGGTCCTAATGGTCCTAATGGTCCTAATAGTCCTAATAGTCCTAGAGGTCCTAGAGGTCCTAAAGGTCCTAAAGGTCTATATAGTCTATATAGTCTAGGCGACCTCCTAATAGGTTTTTAATAGAAAGCTAAGTATAAGTGTCTTCCAGAGCTCCTAATAGCCTTAATAGGAGCTATTAGGAACCTATTAGTACTATTAGGAGGCATAAATATTTTCCTAATATATTTAGGTTAATATAGGTAATAGTGTTATAAAGGTAACCCTGGTTATAACTAATCTATATTACCGCCTTCCTAGTTAGGCTAGTTTATTACCTAAATAAATATACTACCGCTTTAAACATTAATATATTAACTTTTCTTCTTACTTTCTTATATAGAACTCTATATTACTATTAAGCTATTTACGCCTCTACCTCGCTACATAGAGGTGTGACGGCGCTGGGGCGCGTTACCTAGTCAGGGGTTCGCTTAAGGCTTGGCTTATATATATAGATGTGGCCTCACCACCTTCTCTTACTCCTCACCTTAATATCTTCATAATACAGCATTTATCCAAGCACACGTTGCGTTCATTCAAGCTTTGGTTCAGAGGCATTTGTTTAAGCCGTGTGGCATTTATTTAAGCCGTCATATTATATTAAGGTCCCCAGTCATATACAGGCTGCGGTATCTTAGGTCGTCCATGAGGACAGTAAACATCTACTCGTGCGAAGTCCTATAGTGGCTAGGTTGCGAGAAGCTTACTCCCTACACTAGCGCAGGCACCCTTATGCTCTTGTTTTTGTTCTCTTCTTTTTTTTCCCTTCTCTCTACCAAACGGCCGTCTATGCTATAGGGAAGCACGTGCCGGGCGGTAACCTCTTTCCAACCGTACGACTCGCCGATCGACAACGACAAAGGTCTCTACGACGACGCGTCGAAGGCGTGTATCTGTCAACAACCAACCAACCGACCGACCGACCGTACGTCTACGAACGCTAGCACCGTACTGCTACCCGAATAGCCCTTTTTAACCAATAAGGAACAAAATCACTAGAACTATCGACCGAACGATCGTGCTAATACACCTGCGATCTACTAACTACTGATTATGCCAATACGCCTACAATCCATATAACGCTGGCACCGTACTGCCACCATAACATACCATCAATTAATCAATCGTACTGATACGTCCACGATCCACAAATAAGACAACTAATAGCGTCCTACGTCTGCTATCACAACAACAACAATAGCGCCGCTATGCCTGCTATTACAATACTAATCGCGCCGTTATGCCTGCGATCTACCAACCAACCGATAGACGAGCTCTGCGCTCAACTAACTATCACCGCCGCTAGTACCGTACTACCACCCAAACGGACAATTGCTGCTCCTGCCTGCAGCTAAACCAACACTTGCTGCCTTCCTGCAGCACCGCAATCGACTTCTACTACTCTGCCTGCAGTATCACGACCCCTACTGCTCCACCTACAGCAACAACTGTATACAAGATAGACAAGTATCTGGAGAATAAAGCCTAAGGGCAGGCTTTTTCAAAAGGGGGGGGGGGGTAATATAACGGCGCGTCACCTAGTCAGGGATTCGCTTAAGGCTTGGCTTATATATATAGACGTAGCCTCACCACCTTCTCTTGCTCCTCACCTTGATATCTTCGTAATACAGCATTTGTTCAAGCACACGATGCATTCGTTCAAGCTTTGGTTCAGAGGCATTTGTTCAAGCCGTCACAAGAGGTAACGATCCTATCCTTCCCTATATATTCTCCTCTGCTAGATAGCGAGTACGCTTAAGCTTAGTATGTATATATAATCCTTTATCTGGAAATTATATCGGAGGCAATAGAGGTAGTTGTCTTAAAGTTAATATAACACTTATAATCCTTAGAGGAAGGCCTGAAGCTTATATAAGTTAAAAATAACGATTTTCGGCAATATACTAAGGAGAGGAAGGCTAGGAAGAAGCGTAAATAAAATATACTCTCTACTAAATTAGTTCTTACTTTAGAAGTAGTAAGGGAGCTCGCTACTATTAAAGAGGCCGCTTAGAAGGCTAAAGAGCAAGCTATACTTACTAGAAAGTAGCTTAAGAAGGATTGTTAAGTAGCAGTAAAGCTTACTAAGAAGTAAGTTAAGGCCTAAAAGGCAGCCTAAAAAAGGGTTACTAATATAAAGAAGCTAGCTAAGGTTTACTATAAAGAGGTAGTAAAGGTAGAAAAGGTAGCTAAGAAGGTATAGAAGGACTCCTTTACTGCCGCTAATATAGCTTATAGAAAGTATACTAAATAAGCTTAATTAATAGCTAATATAGCAGCTAATTATATAACGTTAAAATAATTAACTATGGATAAGCGCTAAAAGCGGATGGAAGAGTCTTTTACTACCGCCGCTATGGCTATGGCTTTTATTAAGTAACTTTAGGAGGCCGTTAAGAAGGTAATAAAAGAAGCTGCTTTACTAAAGGACCTATAGAAAGGGCAAGAGGACAATAATATAAGTAATTTAAGCGACGAAGAGTCCTTAGATAAGGAGCCTAAGTTAATTAGCAATATCTAGGGGCCAACTTAATAGCTAATTAAACTCTAAATACTAAAAAAGATATTTATATAGACTCTATTATATATACTTATCGCTTTAATACTCCCTAATAATAACGCGCTAATTTTAAATAGGTTTTACTGGTTATTTACCACTAAATTAGTATTTTAAGGTACTTTGGTATTTAAAACCTTTATAACTAAGATTACCTTTATAACCCTATTACCCACGTTAAAGCACCAACTATAATTTAGTAGGATAATAGATGGCCTACTTTTAGAATTAGGAATATAGGGCCGTATTAGTAATAGGTAATTAAATATAGAAATATATTGCTTAGGGCTTGGCGTATAGGATAAGTGTTGCTTAAAACAGTAAGTAAACCACCTAAAAATGGATACTAGTGTCCTAGGATATAGAGTTACTATAGTAAAGTAGTTAAGAATCTAGGCTGTAATCATTAAGTGGTATATAGGGATAATTGAGAGTGTTTCTTAATTTAATGCTTTTATAAAAGCATAAAACTCTAGCCATTCTACATATAAGAAGGGAAGCCGTTGTACGATAATTGGATCTAGAAGTGCTTGCTTTATAATATTTTAATATATTGTACGCTTTAAAACCTTACCCTTAAGACCTTTAATTTGTCCCTTTTCTAGAACCTTAGTATAGAGTGCTTAAGTAGAACTCTCTCCTTAATCTCTTACTGTTATATAAGTATTATTCTCCTCTAAACTCTATTTAATCTTATGTTTTTTAAGATGAATTTAAAGTCTATATGTTAAGCTATAATATCCTTTTAGGTCTTTAAAAGGATAATATTAATAGAAATAGCTCTTTTTATATGAGCTTTCTCTTTAGCTATTGCTGTATAAGTATATTTATAAATTAAGGAAGACTGTTTTGTTATTATACGTCTAGTTAAAACTAAGCCTATATTAGCCTTAGTTTTAGCGCTTAAAAGAGCAGTAGAAAAAAAAAATTTGAATAAGAAATTGCTATTAAGATTATTAGATTAAAGATTACTACTATATTGGAACTATTATACGATTAAAAGGTGTCTAGGGGGTTTAATAATTTTCTGTGCGGATAAGTATCGGATAAGTATCGGATAATACGGTGTTAGCTGATACTATTATTATCCGATAGGGTATTAGGATAAAAGTATCGACCGCAAGCCTGAGCTCGGTACGATGTTCGTGCACGGTGCAGCTTGGCATTGCCCCCTAGCGAGTTAGATAGGCATACGGTAAAGCTGCCAATATTTTAGCGTACTATTCTGGCGTTTTGCGAGCGGTGAGAGGAACATCAAAATTTTGAGGCTGTGCAGACAAAATCACTCCGAATCAACAGATTATGAACTGAATCTGAGGTCTCCATATTGCAACCGAACCCCCTTAAGAAATGTCGGGGATGCATGTGCTGCAGGGGTTGTCTGCCCAGCGACGTTTCTATTCGACAGGCCAAACGAAAGAGTTTCCGACTAGTTATCGATGAAAATCATCAGCAATAAGTTCGAATTTTAGAAGCGATTTATAAATGTAGGACAATTGGCGGATTGTGGAGATGAGGTTGATGATGCTTCGTGCGCACTTTGAAGGCGCTCGGTTGTGGTTGCTCGTCGCGACGCCTTGGTATTTAGTTATTGACACGAAGCTGCGACTGGGCTGAGCATCTTCACCTTTCTCTCATCTCAGAATTCCTCCGTAACAGAATTGCAATTGGCATCATCGATACGAATCCTCAAACTCGACAGTGTCATCAAGCGCATGTGTTGCGCCAAAGCCGTTTGGTAGGCTTAGAAATTGGGTGGTTGGAGTTCTGCTGGAAAGAGTGAAAAAAAAACGAGGCTGGTACTCCCGACCTCCCACATATTTTACATATCCTTCCTCTATCAATTGCCTCCTACCTACACTCCTCGTGCATATCTCCTACTCTATTTCGCTCGTTCAGAACTGACTTTGATCTCAACCCTCGAACTGCTCGTAAAGCTGTTGAGGCAGGAAGCTGCAGGAACCGAAGCGAATCCACCCCGCATCAACAACCACGATATCTCCCGAACACCGATAAGAATATCCTCCTACGAGTCTCTTCGCACACCATTTACCCCTCTCTTGGGCCAATTGAGGGCCTCCAACAGCCAGCATGAGGTTCCTCGAAGCTCCTCCCACTCTTTCCACGTCCGCTGCGCTTCTCCTCTCGTTTGCATCACTCTCCGTCGCAAAGCCGTACCCAATCGAAGCATTCAGCGACCTACAGAACAGCACAGAGTCGGAGCACCTCGAAGCGCGGTGCGCAAACCCGTGTGGTTACTACGGTCAGCTTTGCTGTGCCGTAGGTCAATCGTGCTACACAGACTCGAGCAACCAAGCCCAGTGCGGCGGACCAGTGACTGCTGCAGCAACTGCAAACGCTGGTGGCTGGGTATACTACACCAGCACATGGATTGAAACCAATTACGTTACTCGGACAGCTGTCTATAGCTCGTATGTCGGAGTATCAGTCGCAGCCACTCCAACTGCGGCAAGCTGCTCTCAGTACAACCAGTCGCCTTGCGGCAGCATCTGCTGTGACAGCGGATACTACTGCTTGACGTCCGGGACATGCGCGTATGCAGGAGGAGGGAGTTCAGGAGGAGTATATTACAGTACACTCGCCCCATCCGCACCCTTACGTCCCACGAGCTCTACGCTGATAGTGGTCACAGCCACTGGCACCCCAACGACGACCGTTCCCTTCCAGACTCCCATCGCGACCGGCGCCAATGCTACGATCACATCTTCTCAACAAACCGGCGGTAAAGGCCTCAGTGGCGGAGCAATTGCCGGAATTGTCATCGGAGTGTTAGCCGGAATCCTTCTGCTCACTCTCCTTTGCCTCTTCTGCTGTGCTAGAGCTATATTCGATACTGTCTTGGCCATCTTTGGTCTCGGCAGGAACAGAAGACACGTGCACGAGGAGACATATATCGAAGAGCACCACCACAGCAGCGGAACTGGTGGACGTCGCTGGTACGGAAACCGTCCGTCACGGCCAGCTTCACCTGCAAGAACAGGCGGCGGGTTTGGCAACGCGTTGGGAATTGGAGCATTGTTAGGCGGACTGGCTATTGCTCTTGGCTTGAAGAGGCGGCATGATCGACGCCATGATGAGAAGAGCAATACTGTATCGAGTTATTCGTATAGCGATTACACAAGCACAAGTAGGTCTTCTGCTGCACGCAGTGCTTGAATACCAGCATAACTAACCTTCTTTTAGGTAGCGCAAGCTCAGATCGGCGAACGAGAAACACACGCCATTCCTCACGACATTAGCACCAGTGATGCTCGTTGACGATGTACAAAATATTTCAAAGCTTAACTTTTCTTTGCATCATGAGACAGGCGTTATGTTTTCGGCATGCATTTTGAGACCGTGTTGAAATAAACACCACTCCCGGGCGGCGTTTTTTGGTTTCCAGCGCAGGATGAGTGTAGGATAGGCTACGAAACGGTTTCGTGGCCGCGGATGTTAATGAAGTGTTGAATGGAATGTGCTGGAATAGAGGACACGACGGGAATGAGTGTCTCGGGACAGACAGATTTAAATGAGGCCTGTGAAAAACGAAGCCATGGCTAGAAGAATAAGACTTCTTCTGAAACCAATTGAAATTGTACCAAAGTGTTCAGATCTGCCTCCGTGAAATCCGTCCCCTCGGTCGAAATTCGAATGGTGCATTGCCAAGGCCATAACGTATTAGCCACCTAGTCGAACCAGCCACCCGGTCGAGCCACCCCAAAACACACCAAAACCTACCAACTTTAATCTTTTATAACTCCACCCCTATTAAAGATATTTAAATAAAAATTTAAATATGGCTGCTTATATATAGAAATATTCTATTTATAATATTTTTAAAAAAGTATTATATATTTAAGCTAATAAATACTTAATAAAAGCCTAGATAGACCTAAAAGGGACCAAATTAGGCAATAAATAGAATTAATGTTATAATACCTTTTTAAAAAATATTATAAATAGAATGGTTCTATATATAAGCAGCTATATTTAAATTTTTAATTAAATATCTTTAATAGGGGTGGAGTTATAAAAGACTAAAGTTGGTAGATTTTGGTGTGATTTGGGGTGGCTCGACCGGGTGGCTGGCTCGACTGGGTGGCTAATACGTTACCTCTCACTACTAGGGGTGTGAGCTTACACTTACACGTGTATTCTGGAGGCTTACACTGTGTATTGCACGGGCCATATACTTAGCAAATAGTGTAATGAAGAATCTTTCCCTTGGATGGCTTGCCTATAGCAAATCACTAGAACAGAGCATATATCTGCAACGCCGTTTATCGTACTCTTTCTTTGAGCTATATACTCGTCTTTATTACGAGTCTTGGCATGGTGTTTTAAGCCCCCCTTTTTTTTTTAGTCAAATCGATTAACCAAGGGCTACTGTCACTAAATGGGAGGCTCTACAGCTAATCTATGCTGGAAGGAGGTTAAGGATAAGGATCTAGTAGAGGCTCTTTTGAGCCGGATATATATAAATTTAGCGATGATGAGGATGACAATCAGGGGGACGTTAAGGATTACGATATATAATATATTATATGAGCTTACACTGTGTATTCACACCCCTAGTCCTTGGAGGAAGTATTGCTAGGTAACGTTTTAGCCACCCAGTCGAGCCAGCCAGCCAGCCACCCCAAAACTTACCAAAAAGTCGCATTTTCAAAGCTTTGCATCTAAGTAACCATTAGGTTAAATTTTATAAAATTCTATATACTACGTATTTAGGGTATAAAAATTAAGAATATAATACTCTTTATATTTTTTCTTAAGTGTGGTTAAAATATAAAGGGAAAACGCATTTTCTCTATATAAATTTCTTAACCGTTTCCCCCCGTTTCTTAAAATTAACATAACGCCTTTATTTAGACATGTTATGGGTAGGTAAAATAGCATTAGGCTATCTTAGAATAACTTAATCTAAAATTTTAGCAATTTTAGCTTTGTCGTTATGGAATTATTAACTGTTTGTATTAACTTAATAATATAATTAAGTCATATCCAGGGGCACGAAATACGTATAGTATCGTATGCTCTTTTAGATGGTGGTGACTGTCGATTCTATTAAGGTAGACTATGTGGTCTATATACTGACGCGCCTCCCCCCTAATTAGTCAGCATATAAGTGGTTGGTGCACCAAACGCGTAAATACGCGTTTATACACCAGGTGCTATAATTATACACTGGCGGCACTTAAAAAACAGGCCTACTTGTATATAGCCCCCATAATTACTTTAATAGGACCATAGAACACAAAAGAAATATATAGGAAATCCCTTTTAAGGTGCTTTCTGGACTGCCTTCTAAACGGTGCTCTAAGCTGGCTGTAAGTCCTGCTTACGGTCTGTAAAGTAAACCGTACGGCCTTCTAATGGGCCGTAAATGAACTATAGGTGCTCTGTTAGTCTTGTTCCACCTATTCTATAACCTTTAGGTTAAGCTTATTTATATTAATTAGGGTTTTTGTAACGGAACCTTATAGTAGGAACTACGGTGGGTCCTATTATTAGGCTGGGTATATAGGTAAGAATAAAGTAACAATATAATAATAACTGGTGGAGTGGTTGCCTAATAGATTAACTCTAATTGTATTCTGAGATTTACTACAAGGAGAGAACTATCTATGGTAGGGACTGAGGTCCTTTAAATATATAACCATACTCCTAAGAAATCCTCTTTTGTATGTAAGGTACGTGTTATACGTGTTATATATGGCGTATACTGCGTATACTTTATATACTGCGTATAATATTATGTGACTCGCTTACTATTTCTTGTTACATAGTTCCACCGGATCTATTTTGGACTGTGCCTGTATTAACCAACTAGCTTCCGCCGACTCTTCTCTAAGTAGTTATAATACTGTACTTAAAGCGTCCGTAACACTATCTCCTTTTTCTTTATCTTTGTCCTTAAAGATTCCTTAATATCTCTAAGTTGTCCACTAGAGGTGTAATGTCCGTTTAATTAGTCTGGTTAATATCCTTACTTATTATACCTAAAGCTTCTTCTTCCTTATAAGCGCAACGTTGTGCTCGCACTATGGCTGCCATATTATCGCTTGGTGAAATAATATCGTCTCTATATTCTCGTTGTGCTAAAGAGGGGTTAGTATGCGTTGCGCTAGCAAGTCCTTTATTTAGATAACCTTCTTCTTGCTTAGAGTGTACTAAAGCAAATATTTAATTGTCCTGTGATGTTCGCTCTGTCTCTAACGCTAAGTATGCGCGTCCTATAACTCTTAATAGTCTTTGAGTTCCCTAAGTAACTTATTATAAGGTCTCGTGTTTAATCTACCGCTGCGAAGCTTAATGGTAAGCTCTTAAGCGCCTTGGATAAGCTTTGTCGTTTATAGGAAGCGGAGTAGGAGGCTATAGCTACTTAATAGCGTGCCCTTAAAGCCCGTCTATCGGCCTCTGCCCGTCTTCTTTGTCTTAAATATGTTTGTGAGAAGGTCCGTTTTAAGGAGTGGAAACTGGTTTAATAGGGTTTGTCTAAGCTGGGTGATAAAAGGATTGGCTCTCCTCCTGCGAGGGAAATAACTTTAAGTAGCTTAGTAATTGCTCCTCTTAGGTCCCCCTTAGGTGACTTATTCTTTGGCGATCCTTCTTTGTTAATATTACCTGACCTACTTTCTTCTGATACTCCCGTACCTTTCCTATAGTATTTCTTAAATTGCCTAGTGGTTTCTAGGTAGTCTTACTATAGCCTATCCACTTTACTTTATACTATGTTTTGTTATCTATATCCTTGTAACTAATAATCTTTAAAACTTGCTATTTGTCTTCCTCTTGTCCTCTATATATATCTGCCTTATAGACTAGTAGCTTAATATTCCCGTATACTGGCTCTAGCATTGCGATGTGTTATATAGGGTAGATTTTCATTTTGGCTAGTAGGTTTAACTTATACGTGACCGATGAAATTCTTTACTTAACTTTAAAAGGTCCTAGTCTAATATGGTCTAATTTCTTACTTGGTCGTTAACTCTTGAAATTTTTATATAGTAGCTATACTTTATCTCCCTCCTTAAGATCTGGTCCCTTAGATCTCTTAGTATTATAGTACCTTTTTATTTGTTCTTGTACTAGTTTAGCTGTTTCTTTAAGGTCTGTATAAAGATTTATTAACGTCTCTATTCTTTACTTAGCTGTGCTACTCGTCTTTTTTGCTTGCTATAGTGATAACAATGTTCTTAGCTTATATCCGTAATTTGCCCTAAATAGTAATGTCCCTATTCCTTCTTATAGTATTGCATTGTATGTAAACTATATAACTGGTAATAACAATACCCAATTATTCTGTGCGTAATTAATATAGTGCCTTAGATACTGCTTTAGTGTTTAGTTTAGTCTTTCCGTTTATCCATCCGTCTGCGGATAATATACTATAGATATTACTGCGCGAACTCCTTATTCTGCCAGAAACACTTCCCAAAATACTACTATAAATCTTAGATCTCTATCCAATATAATCTTATTTAGTGCTCTATGTCTTGCAAATACTTCCTTTATATAGATTCTAGCGACATCTTCTGCTAATATCTCTTTAGTGCATGCTATAAAGTATCCCCACTTTATTAGCTTATTTACTATTACTAAAATCGCGTTATAATCTTGTCCTATAATAGGATCTCTTAACTTTGGTAACTTAATAATAAAGTCCCATAATATAACCTCCCATGGTCTTTCTAGTGTCTTGACAGGTTGTAGCCCTCTATATGGCTTATGCCTTATCGGTTTATTCCTTTAGCAATCTAGATATTTCTTTATAACTTGTCTTGCTAGTCCCCAGATTCCTTAAATAATATACTCCTCTTAAAGTCTTAACACTAAGCCTGTAGCTCTATTATGTCCTTATATTATTCCCTTGTGGAATTCCTTAACAAATTCTTCTGTAATAGACTTAGGCATATATGTTGCTTCTCTATGTTTATATTACTCTAAGTCTGGATCCTCTACCTATACTTTTTAGATCTTCTGTGTCTAATTACTCTCTAGTAATTTATAGATCTGACTTTCTTTAGTCGCTATAATCTTTAGATAATTGTACCTAATTAATCTGTCTTAATTCTTTTGCAATAAAGCTCCTAATAGCTTTTTATTACTTTATAGTTCGGCCTTTCTACTTAGAGCGTCTGCTTGTGTATTGTCTGTACCCTTAGTATACTAAATTTCGAAATAGTATTCTATAAGCATTTCCGCCTATCTAACCTGTCTTTAGTTAAGTTCCTTTATTATTAGGAATCCTATAAGGTTCTTATAGTCCGTCTTAACTATAAATGGTTTCTCTGTGCCTTGTAAGAATGCTCTCTATTCCTTAAATACTGTAACTATACCTAACAACTCCTTGTTGTAGATGTTATAGTTTAACTCTAGTGGTGTCATCTTTTAACTATAGTATACCACTGGGTGCCATCTGTCTTAATATTTCTATAGGAAGTATGCCCCTAGTGCAAAGTCTGATATATCTGTTTCTATAACCATCTCTAGACCTGGTTAATAGATCTTAAGAACTGGCTCCTAAGTAAACAACTCTTTGATTCTCTTAAACAGTTTTTATTATTCCTTTCCCTATGCCCATAGTTCTTCTTTCTTTGTTAACTGTGTAAATGGCTTAATATTCTATAACCATTGCGCTATAAACCTTCTACAGTAATTGCAAAACCCTAGGAACGACTTTAACTGCGTAACGTTCTCTAGTTCTTGCCAATTTACTATGGCCTTGATCTTCTTTAGATCTATACTAAGTTGGCCTAGTTTAATAATAAATCTAATAAAATTGGTCTTCCTGGTAAAGAACTTGTATTTCTTAATTACTACTAGTATTTGTTCTTCTTGTAGTCTCTTTAAGACCTATTTAATATGTTCTCTATGTTCTTCCTTATTCTCTAAGTAGATGATAATATTATCAAGATATACTATAATAAATTCATCTAGGTGTTCTCCTAATACACTATTAATTCGCTTTTAGAACGTTACTAGTGCATTTATAAGCCCAAATTGTATAACTAATAGCTTATATAGTCCTTCCTTTAACCTAAAGGCTGCCTTTTATTTGTCGCCTTCCTTGATTCTAATCTAATAGTACGCCTATCTTAGATCTATCTTTATAAAGATCTTTGCGTTACCTATTCTATCTTGGATTTCGCTAATTAAGGGTAAAGGATACCTATCCTTCCTGGTAATACTATTTAACTGTCTATAGTCTATATACATCCTAAGTTTTCTGTTTTTCTTTGGGATAAATAGTACTAGATATTCTGCTAATAACTATAACGGTCTAATATATCCCTTACGTAAGTTCTCCTGAATAAACTCCTTAAGCGCTACTGACTTGGTTTCAGTAAGCTTATAGATTAGAAAGAACTTTAGACTTATTCCCTCTTCTAATTCTATCTTGTGGTTCTATGCTGTATACTTTAACAGCTTTTCACTTTCTAGTGACCATAACTTTTTACCATACTTGTGGTATCTCTTTGGTATATAACTTAAGCCTCGCTTAGTCTCTTTATATATCGCTCTAACTTAGTACTATACCAACTTGGTTTGCTGTCGCACTTTACGCCGTTGTATATCCTTAATATTAACTTAACCTATAACCCAATTAATCTTTAGATTGTACTCCTATAACTAAGGTATTCCTAGTATTGCCTCGTCCTATCCTAATGGTAGGATATTAAAAGATATTCTAACTGGTCTCCCTTTAATAGTTATCTAAATAGGTCCTGTTTTAAGATTAATAATGCCTCCTCTATAGGCTATCTAATCTCCTAAAATTGTTATAAGTGGATATAGGTGTTCCTTCTGTCTATATAGTAACCCTATCCTTTCCACTGCCTTTAGTGATATATGGTTCCTAGTTGCTCTACTATCTACCAACGCTTTAAACTGCTGATCTTGCCATTTAACTTATAAATTTAGGTGTTGTTCTTAAATTCCTTTAAGGGTCTAAGGCTCTAAACTAATTCCCTCTAGTCCTATATACCTCCCCTTTTCCTAACTATTGGCCGCTAGATCCTGCCTGTACTTAGTCCAACTTTAGCTAATATTTAGTTTATTTCTTTTCCTCTATATACTATAAACAAGTGTTCTCTAGGTACTCCTACCACTATTATCTATCTAGGTATTCTTTTATAAGGAATCTTCCTAGTTAAAGTATTAAGTCTCCTTAACCTTATACTTCTACTAGGTGCTAACTATATATATACTTAGCATTTCTAAACCGCTTTTTCTCTGGTGCCTAATATATTCTTACTAGGTACTTCCGGTTCTTATCTTTTAGTGCTCTATATATGTTGCACGTGTTATCCATATAAGCTATCCACGATAGTGTATAATGCGCTATATGTTTTAGGTTAACTCTTGGTTTATTTTTATCCTTAAGTTTAAACCTATACCTGGTTAACCTAACCACTGGTATTTCCGCTATAGGTATTAAGATTTGTCGCTTACTTCTCTAGTCCCTAGATCCCTCTTTTAGGTTCCTTAATATTATGATTAATGCTCCTTTAATATAACTTATACGTTTTTCTATAATGGGTTAGTCTTGGACAACTTTTTTATCTAGCTATATATAAAAATCTGCCTATTCGTCATTGTGTTATTGCCTATACCACTTTCCATACAACTGGTTTAGTGTATATGGTTTATCTATTAGAAAGTACCTTGTTATCGCTATATTATAATATTCTTTAGTATATCTTTCTTTAAACCTAGTTGGAATATCTAGATCCTCTTCTTATTCTAGTTTATCTAACTATTTTGCCCTAGGTGTCCCTACACTCGGCCTATTAGTAACTCTTTATATAGGTGCTCTGTCCCTTATACGACTTAGTATAGCTAATCTCTTATCTAGCTTTTGCTCTTATTATGTAATAATTCTTGTCCTAAGCTTATCTATAGTTTCTTGTTTTCTACGTCTTGCAGCTAGATCTTTATAGTTATCTTGCTTTTTAATCCTAGTATTAACTGTTTAATTTTTAGGCTAAATACCGTATTTACCTAGGATTGCTAACGTTTTTACTTGTTCTCCGAACTTGTAGTTCTTAAACTTGCGTCCTATACTTATTCGTTTGTTACTAAACTAAGTTACTACCCTTTCCCATTAGTTTTCGTCCGTTGTGGGTCCTTAGGTGTGTCTTATCTTATCTTAAAAATCTTAAGCCTATGGCCTTTTGCCTTTATTAAGTAATAAGCTAGCACTAGCAGTTATCTGCTTACTTAGTTTTTTTTAAACGTTACTCCTATTATCTTGTGAAGCAATGGAAATTGTATCCAATGGTATTATAATACCTATTACTAAACCTTATTCTGTAATGGTCTCAGTCTCTACTTCTATTTTAACTTCTCTAAGGTTTGCATGCTCCTAGTAAGCTGCCCTTATTACCTTATTATTAGTGAATGCTTCACCTATGTTAAATTTATCGTCTTTAATGTCTGATCTATAAGCTAGTTTACTGGTTCCTTTAAACTTAGATAACAATGGCTCCTATAGCTAATAGCTTACGCTATACTTAGCATCCTCATAAATTTAGCATGCGTTATTATAATAATATATAAAACTGTTAATTAAACACTCTTTTGTTCTTTACAGTGCACCATCATCCCTCTATATATATATGCCGTCTGCTGGTCTGGTTCCCTTTACTATATAGTTACTCTAACCACCTCTATAGTCTCTAGCAAAATAACTCTATTTTCTGCAATTTATATAAGCTCTATCTTTAAACTATCTTTCTTATTATAGAGTCCGCCTAAACGTCTTCTACTGCTAAGATCCCTAGTTTAGCCTCTGCTCCTAGGTCCTTTAATTACTTAATCCTCAACCTCTAGGTTTCTATAGTTTCTTTTCCTATCTTTAGGTTTCTTTGGTACCGCTTAGGTCCATTAACTCTACGCTATTCTATAGTTTTTAACTCTATGTCTATTATTGCGTACTCTGCGCCTTATACAACTATAGAACTCTGTCTTGCCCTCTCTTAGCTTGTTCCCTTTAATAGATTCTATTATTAATCTTTATTAACTAATCTATTAACTCTCTTAGAGTATCCGTATCTTCCATTAGGATAATTACGTCCTAGACTTTAGCCTTAAGTCCCTGTTTATACTATACCATGAGCGCCCTGTTATTCCACTTAACCTATATAGCTAGTGTTTAAAACTATGTTATATACTCAATTGCTAAAGTGTGTTGTACTAAGTTCTGAAGCTTTCGTTCTACTATGGTTATAGCCTCCGGGTCTCTAAATATCTGCGTTAGTCACTCTACGAACCCATTCCAACTAGCAAATATATACCGTACGTCCTAGTTAGTAGTTGTTATGCTATTAGCCTATATTTCTGTAAGATACAGCTTAAACCACTTAAGTGCCCTCCCTATTAGGAACAATCCTGCATAGGCTATTTAGTCTAACAATATTGCTAACTTTACTCCTTCCTGTACTACCTTAAAGTGTATTTACATAAGAAATCCCTTAAGCTTCGACTTCTCTCCTAAGAATTGTTTAATTAAAGGTAACTTAATCTTTGCTACTCCAATTCCATTAATGCGTTCTTTAAGTATCCTATTATTATCTTATAAGTGATTAACCATTTCTTGTAACTAACCTTGCGTAACCACTTAAGAATCCCCGTTGTCCATACTAGTATTACCTGGCCCTAAGGTTGTGGCTGTTGCCAACGCTGTTATAACTGGTGCTGCTCTTAGTGGCATATTATTTGACCTTATTTAAATACTATAATCTTAGTAGTGAATATGTAATGGAACCTTATAGCAGGAACTACGGTAGGTCCTATTATTAGGCTGGGTATATAGGTAAGAACAAAGTAACAATATAATAACAACTAGTGGAGTGGTTGCCCAACAGATTAACTCTAATTATATTCTAAAATTCACTACAAGGAGAGAACTATCTACAGTAGGGACTGAGGTCCTTTAAATACATAACCATACTCCTAAGAAATCCTCTCTTGTACGTGAGGTACGTGTTATACGTATTATACATGGCGTACACTACGTATACTTCGTATACTGCGTATAATATTATATAACTCGCTTACCATTCCTCGTTACATGGTTCCACCGGATCTATCCTAGACCGTGCCTATATTAACTAACTAGCTTCCGCCGACTCTTCTCCAAGTAGTCGTAACACCGTACTTAAAGCGTCCGTAACAGTTTTAAGAGCTTGATATGGCTTTGCCTTAGTTATAGCGTCCACTAGGTTATCTCCGCTGCTGATCTATTTAACCTCTATAATCTTACGTCGTTCATAGGCCTAATATAAGTATATTAGGTTGACTATAAGCCTCTTCTCTTATGTCGTGCCTAGTTTAACTAGGCAGTTATAAAGGGACTTTAAGTTGGTGCATAAAACTAAGGGTAATTGCTCCAATTATAGGATCTTCTAGATTGTTAACTTAATTGCGGCTCCTATATTAAAGCTATAGGCTAGTGCATATAGCTTAAAAGCCAGTATGCTGCGGGTTACTCATTTATATTTAATTAAAGACCAGTGCAGTATATTTGCGTCTTAATTATAGTCTGTAAGTACAATTACAAAGCCGATTTATAATAATAGGTCCCTATTATTGGCAAAGGAGGCGTCTATAAATACTAGTATACTAAGGGAATTTAGGTCTAGTGGTATAAAAGTAAGTCCTTTTATTGCATTGTTAATTTGCCACTAAATACGCTTATTTAGCTGCTTAATATTTTCCTCTTGCAGATCTGTTACCTAGGCCGCAAAGGATAAATTATAGGTAGATTTGGGTTAACAGACTATAGCAATATAGGCGCCTCTTGCACGTTATACAGCATATTAGTCCTTTATATTTACGGTCTTATAGGTCTCTTCACGGGAGCTGGTAAGGTCTATAGGCTTTGCTATAATAAGCCTTAGGTTTTAAGCTTGGCGTTCCTAAGTTAGCTAGATTAGGTTGCCCTTTTATATAATTAAGCCTCTATTAAACTTAATTAGAGTCTGCTTAGTTAACTACTCTCACGGCTTTACTAGGAACTTAGCCTTTTATAGTTTAGTCTCTTTAACGTCCGCAAAAATCTAGTCCGCTAAGAAGAGGATATTATCTATTTAGAGTCCAACAATACTAAGGCCGTTTAATAGTATGTATAGAAGGCAGGGATTGTAGGTCGACTATTCCGTTTTAAGTTTACTAACATAATACTAGTAATATATCTTAAACTAATAGTTTCTAGCTTCTAGTACTCTGTAAAGGGGTTTTATAACCTATAAAATTGTTCTTAGTTGCAAGTTAAGCTTAGGGGGTAGTTATATAAAGATATCCCTGCTTAGGTAGGTATTAGACTGCATATAGGCTTATAAGATATCCCGTAAGTAGAGGGCTACAAGCTTAGTTTACTATAGTCCAGGTATAAGTACAAGTATAATCCATTAGCTAACTTATTAAATTATAGGCGATTGTATAAGGACTAAGCCCTTTCCCTAGTCGTTATAAGCTTATATAATAAGCCTTAATTTCTTAAAGGCTTTGTTAGTACTAGGGTGCTTAATCTCGTTAATAAAGCGTAAGTTAAATATATAGACGCCTTGCGGGACGTCTTTCTCCGTTATAACCGCAAAGACGCCCTTTTTAAGTAGTTTATTAATCTCTTTACGTCTTGAGTCTGTAAAAGGGTTTTCCTATACTAGAACTAATATATCCGCAGGCGGAGGTTGTCTTATGGATGTACCTATAGAGGTTAGGTAATTCTCTATTATAGGGTTCTTAGTTATAGGGTACTTTTAGGGGCGTCCTTGGCCACGCTTTATAGTAGGTTTAGTAGGTTTAGTAGGTTTACAGGGGACTCCTAGAGTAGATAGGGGTGCTTTTAGTTTATCTAGTTTAGCAGGTGCTTCTAGTTCATCTAGTTTAATATTATAGGTGTTTTTGGGCCAAAAGTAGGGTTTTACAGACGTGCTTCTAAAGCTGGTTAGTCCGCTAGGAAGTTATACACAGCACGTTTTATCTTCTATAGCCAGTAAATAATAAGGTCTAGTCTAATTGCCGCTTTTACGCCACACAAGGACTTTAGAGTTAAGTGGGAGGTTGTGTACTAAGGTTATATTAGGTCCGTTGCGGTAATATAGGGCGCTATTAACAGCTTATTTGGCCCGTAATTTAACTATTTTGGCTATTACCTTCCGTATTACAGCTGCTTATTCTGTAATAGATAGGGTAGGAGGGCCTAGGTTGCTTATCCTTAGGTAGGCTCCATAAACTAAAAGGGTAGGTACTAGTCTATTAGGGCTAGCGGTATTGTTAACGGCTTTTACGGCTATCTGTAAAGCCAGTTCCTTTTAAATATCCTTACACTCATCTATAATAATTTGGTAAGCTCTCTATAGAGCTAGGTAAGCTCGCTTAATAAGCCTAATAGACTAATACGCCTTAACTAGAACAGCTTTTGTTAAAATAGCCATAGCTATAGCATACTATTAGAATTCCTTACTAATAAAGTTCCTACTGGCGTTATAGGTAATATACTTAGGAGGTCTAAGGTATGTATTAATCCAGTAGGTCCGTAAAATGTCCTAAGTATATTTTATGGATATATTTTGCAACTAACGGGCGGCTTAGTAGTGGGTTGCCTTATTAATTATATATAATACTAGGCTGCCGTTAATATATATAATATCTATATATACTAAGTGGTTAAAATTAAGATCCTTATAAAGGGTGAACTTAAATTGGCCTAGGGAACGTCTATATTTCTAGTAAAAGTAGCAGTATTTAGTTAGGTAGTTAATTACCTTCCTATTAACATTGTCGTGTCCAGAGCGTTTAAGGACTCTATATAGCTTTTTGGCTAATAGGTAGCCAAAACAGCGGTATAGGTGGTGGATTTTAGTGCTAGTAAGGTAGCATAGGTTATAGTTAAAAGATTCCTAAATATAGGTCCGTAACGTCTCTCCCTATATAAGGAACGGGTGTCCAAATTGTTATATAATTAGTAGGGTAATATACTTACTTCCTAGGGCAGTTACGGGGCCAATTGCGGTGTCTATAATATTATTGTAGTAAACCTATAACCTATCTATATCCGCAAGACAGAGTAGAAAAGGGGTATCCGCCTTTACTACGTTGAAGTTAACTAGGCTAATTAGGGTTTTAACTGCTACTAATCTAATTAATATAGTTAAGCTGATGCCGAATTGGACGTTTACAGCCCCAGTTTGCATAGTATTAATATCTGTATTATTATTTACGGTGGTCTTATATATAAGGTACTGTCTATAACCTACAGTAGACTTCTTAGAGGTACCTATATTAATTATAACACTATAAAATTCTTTAGGGGTATAGCGTTCTATAGTAATATATACAAATAGGTCCTGTTCGCGGTTTATAACATCCGTAATGGGTCCAACAGGTATACTTATAGGCTAGTTTTTGGGTGCAATTAAGTATATAAAGGAGCGGTCGGCTAATACGGTTGTAATATTAAAGGCTTAGCTGTCTGTAAAAGGTCTAAAAGTAGTTCAGAATATCTCTAAGGTCTCCTATTTCTAAGTATCTAAGTTAAAGTTAATTATAAAGGCTTCTATTAATTTATTAAGAGACTCTTCTACTTCCTCTCCTTTATAGTCTAAGATAAACTAGTTAATTTATCTATTAAATCTCTTCTTAGACTTATTACGTTCTTCCTAGGTATACCTTATAGACTAATATTCTTCCTTACCACATATAAAGCACCTCTAATTGGTTTATCTATAGGGGTATGCTTTTATATAGGAGTTACTATAGGGGTTACGGGTAGGACCTAGTTAATGCGGGTGCTGCTGGCAGTAGCGGCGGTCCATAAAGTAGGCATCTAAGTTAGTTTGCGGATTTTATAGGTCTGTAATAAAGGCTTAAGTACTGCCTAGCGGGTTTAAGGCTTTATATATTATAATAGAGGACCGTAAATTATTAATAAGGCTAGCTACAGTATCTGCGGGCTTATAATAGGCGTATTTATAGGGTTCCATTTCCTAGCAAGCCGTAATAAGTTTATTATATAGAAAGTCGTCCATTTAAAGCTTAATATTAAGACCGTGCTATAGGTGGCAGAGGTCTTTAATAAGGATTTGCAGGTACTTTATAGTTAATTTTTTAGTGTTCTTATCTATTACGGTCCGTAACTTAGTTGCATTCCATTAGGTAAGGATATTACGCTTATATTCTAGTTCTTTAAAGTAGTTATATATGGCTTTACATAGCTTATTAAAGGGAACACCAAGGGGGTTGCTCTTAAGGTTAGTGTAGTAGTAGTTAAGTACTAGGCCGCGCAGTATAGTAGAGTAGGCTTGGCTAAACTCCTATTTAGGAATATCGGCCTTCTAGTAAAGGTCTGTAAAGATAGTTAGTTTAAAGTTAAAGTTGTTGTTTTCACCGCTGTACTTAGATTTGTTGGTATAGAGCTTAGCCAGGTTAGCTAGCTCCTTGCTATAGGTCTTTACTTAGGTGGTTTACGGATTTATAACTTAAATAGAGGGGTTTTGGTCCGTATTTTAGTTTACAGGGGTATTATAGTCCATAACTTAAGCACTAGGTATGCTTTAGCCCGTAAAATTAATTCTAAAACTGCTTGGGTTTATAGGACAAATTTAGTTAAGTGGGTTAGGTATAAGGCTAGTAATCCTATTAAGTTTAGAAGAAGTAAAGAGTTCTTTAGTGGCTTTAACCTAGTTTAGGATTTCCTCTTTAATCTATTCCGTTTAGTCCTTCTTATATATTATATTATATAAAGACTATATAATAGTAACTTATTTATCCCTTTTAACCTATACACCTTAGTAATATAAAAGGGTTTATAGGTTATAAATAGTAGTAGGGTTACAGGCCTTAAAAATAGCTTCCGTAAAGTCCGCAAAGTCTTCCTAGTATTGCTCCTATAGGTCGTCATTTATAAGCTTAAAATATTCATATTTAAGAACTTTAAATTTAATATAGTTATTAACATTAGTTATAGATATAAGGTCAACTCCCTACCTCTACTTTTCTTAACCTTTATTAACTTGCTTACTTAGGTCTGCTATACTATATAGTGTAGTATAGTGCATTACGGGTAGGGAAGGTCTTATAGTGGTCCGTAAAGGCAGTTAATAGGTCTGTAACAGTTTACAGAAGGGTAGGGGGTTTCTATAAGGTCTTATAACGGTCCATAAAAGCAATTAACAGGTCCGTAGTGGTTTATAGAGAGGTAAGGGGTCTCTATAAGGGGTCTGAAAAAGAGGTTAGAGGGTATGGTAGGAATAGGGGTTCCGTATAGGTCTATATTCGCGTCTATTATACTTCTAATAAACTATACTAAGACTTAAATAAGTATACGGAGTTGGTAATAAGTCCGTAATCCCCAACTTCCGACCTTCTAGCAGGTCGTACTAGGATTCTAAATAGGTGGTTGCTGTCATATATATCGCTTAGGGGGAGGTATTAAGTAATTACTAATCTGTGCGCGCTCACTAATTAGTGTTTGTATCAACTTAATAATATAATTAAGTCATATCCAGGGGCACGAAATACGTATAGTATCGTATGCTCTTTTGGATAGTGGTGACTGTCGATTCTATTAAGGTAGACTACGTGGTCTATATACTGACGCGCCTCCCCCCTGATTAGTCAGCATACAAGTGGTTGGTGCACCGAACGCGTAAATACGCGTTCGTACACCAGGTGCTGTAATTATACATTAACCTTTAAAAATGCGACTTTTTGGTTAGTTTTGGGGTGGCCCGGGTGGCCGGCTGGCTCAACTGGGTGGCTAGTACATTACCCGCTGAAGTTCAGTGGGCTTCTGGTGGGGCGAGCCAGTTGCTCCGCCAGGGTTGGCACAGACTTTTGGGCTTGCGCGAAATTCGGTGCCACTACTCTGTAGAGAGGATAGTTTCCCACCAGCTTATGGGCCGCCAACATGCATCATGCAGACACACCTCGTGACCAGCACTGCCCCACTTCATAATGTGATCTCTTCGTTGTCAAGAACCCTATGAATCAGATTTTCTGACAACATCCTCTGACTGCAACCTCTTTCACCATATCCGTAATGAGCGGCATCGAAATCGCTGGGATCGCGCTGGCAGTCATCCCCATTGCTATCACAGCTGTCCAAGAGTACCGCAAGATTTGCGAGCCATTCTTGATTATTTTGCGACCTAATGTAAAAGATGCGGAGATGATCAAGCTTTATCAAGCTGTTCACTATGAGGTCACACGCCTTCAACTCACTATGGAGAGATTGTCTAGAGAGTTGTACGTGCCATGGGTCACGGAAAGAGAGCTTCAGGCTGTTTCAAACCCAGAGGTTCTCACAAGATGGGAGTGGAGGGATGCTGCCATGCGCCATAGGCTGAATTCTGCCACCGATACCTTCCAAGAGTCTACTCAAGGTTTGCTAGAAGCTTTAAAGGAGGTGACAAAGGATAACACCCTGAGCATCCAAGCCGAAGAAGTGGTACTGCGTTCCTTTACCAAGCCGCGCCGTGCTTGAGCTAACAACGAGACTTGAGTAGACCTCAACTGAAGTAATGTTCTCAAAAATAAAGTCGCTACGCGAACAGACCGTGAGAAAAATCAAGACTTTTCAAAGCATGCGTGAAAGAGTTCGCTTTTGGCGTCGAGCCAGCCATCGTCGAACATTGTTGGTTCAAATGGCAACCTTCAATACGAGGCTTGACAATATGCTGAATCTGTCGACACACACCATTGCCGACCTTAATCAGGTAAGCAATATGCGCAACATTTACAGATACGAGGTGGTAGGTAGTGGAAAACGTTTCACTCTGAGAGAGAAGTGGGTTCTCGCTGTAAGATCGGCATACAACTTACTTCAAGCCGGGGAAGACGCCTTTCTGGGTAACCCAACCTATAGTCACCTCTTGCTTCATCGCTACCCATCTATTCTGGCACTTGGGATCCTCCTCCTTGAGATCGAGACAGGTCATCCCTTAGACAACAAACATATACCGAACGATCTCAATCCAAATGAACCGGTAAATATTAACACTCATTTCGCCATCGCACGTAGTCTCTTTACTCAAGTCGAAGAAATTTTTTATTGCTCATATTCCGGGGTTATAAGGGCTTGCTTGAATATAGACTGGTTGCCGCTTGGCGAAGACCCAGAATTGAGAAGGTCTTCATGTGCCACTTTGTTGTATGAGAACGTCGTCGGTCCACTGGAATTATTATTATACTCAGGATTCGGGATACGGATAGGAGATCTGGCCCGGGAGAGATTTAGGCAGCGAATCATGTAGTATTCTGATTCTGCTGCTTGCAGGCATATTGTCATCTTTCGATAGAAGGATCGCTTCATTTGTACTTTAGCTACCTATCACATATCGGGGGGGCTGATTTGGCGCGGTTACGACCCAGGTTAACGTGTTAATGTTTCGGTGTTCGCGCATGGGCCTCTTTTGGTATACGCCTCAACGGCGCATGGGATATTTGATTAACGTGCCCCACCACTCATCGGCCCACCCCACTCAATGGCCCGCCCTATTTCTCACCAAAAATCGTGGAAATTACAGTATAATATTTCAACAACTACCAAATAAAAACTTCTAAAAACTTATACTTAAGCTTATATATATATTCCACCTCTTCTATTTTAATATTAGATAAATTTATTGAGTAGTTATAGAGATATATAGTTTTAGACTCCAAATTCTATTATCGCTGATGTACAACGCTTGGGCCGGTTTTAGGGCCGTGCAGGAACACCGTGTGTAGTTCTCATCATGGAGGCTCTTGTTTGCGGGTTAAGGGATAACCTCTATACGGAGGACGGAGCAGAAAGAAATTTCCCCTTCCTTTTTGGGACTAGCGGTTTTCTCCCCATAAGGTGCTCATAAGGTTGCTGAGGTTTTGGGCCTCTTTTAGGGGCCTGTGGCGGGTCTAGGGGCATAGACCGCCTGAAATCTCGTTACTCAGGCGACAGAGCCCCCATAACTTTAGCGACCTTATGGGGGGTAACACTAGTCCCAAAAAGGAAGTAGAAATCTCTTTTTGCTCCGTCCTCCGTATATTTATAGTCACTAAGCAAATTATTTTATAATCAAGAGAAAAGAAGTGTTATATATATACAAGCTTAAACATAAAATTTTAGAAGTTGTTATTAAGTGGTTGTTAAGATATTGTGCTGTGATTTTCTCGATTTTTGGTGAGAAACAGGGCGGGCCATTGAGTGGGGTGGAACACGTTACTTTATGTTTCTACGCGTTCTTACCACAGGTGATTATATTGATTATATAATCATAATCATAATCAGGAGCTTGATTATAATTATGATTAGTTAGATTATAGAATAATTATAACTTATGTGACCAATATAATAGTTATATGCATCGCTATATACCAGTTATCAAACACATCTCATTTCCATTGACGGGCGCTTCTTTGCGCTTCCGAAGAGGACGCCATAAATCGGTTCACAAGAATACGATTGAAACAATGACATGGCTGCTGTCGAACAGGACGATCAAGGATGAGAACCCTAGTCTAGAAAGAGGCTCTAGAGCCTCATTAAATACACGAATTGGGTGGGTCAAGACCCCCTGATCTAAGCTTGATATGGTATAGTAATCGACACCAGGCCGACAGCTGCCTTGCTACGGCTGTCCATAAAGAACGGTGTAGTAAGGAAGGGATGGGAGAGGAAATAGAGGCGATGCATTGAAAAAAGAGCTCGTGATGCACAAGTCATATCTGAGATGATGGAAGGGACGCGCCCATTTATCATAATTTCCCAAACGATCCTACTAAGACCTTTTTTCCTTTCCTTTACACGAAACGTAAACCCGATTTTCCTTTAGTGGAAAACACTCCATGAGGAAGTGTTCGTCGGCGCTCAGGTTTCGAAAGTCTAGCGACGCTAACGATCCCACAAGCATTCCCAAAGGAGTTAGGCAACATTTAATCAGGAGATGCGACCTGACATTATTCATTGATCCATGCCCCGATTGCATAAAGTGGCACAGTTGTTCAGTAATTCGATTCTCTAACTGGAAGTCTAAAACATTGGTTGTCGATGAGATATAACGGAGTTGGCCGAGCCTGGAGGAGCAATTCATGAAAGGGACATTAAGACGCTGGACTCCAGAAGTTGTTGCAATCGTGGAAACTCTCGGAACAGCAGTTTTCTGCATCCAGTTCTTCGACAAGTGCTTGAGATGTTGGTCGTTCTCCTGGATTTTCCTTCAACATACATTGTGTTAAATCTAACTTTTGCTTCCAGGAGTCTAAGTTCGGAAGGTTCGAGGAGCATGTGATCTCCAGATTGGTCAGCCACGCGTTCACTTTTGGTAGGTTACGGGAGAACTCGGAGTAATCCCTGTGATCTTTGAAGTCCCCTAAATCCTGATCTCTCCGATGTTTCTTGAACATCTCTAAAGTGTAATCAGAAGTTGCAACTGTAGCCATTTCTGCGAAGACGCAGCCAAGAGAGAATATGTCTGTACGTCTAGTGTGACTTTGGGTCTGTAGTAAGTTTGGATCGGGCGTAAGCTCAGGAGCAGCATATTCTCTGGTGAAACCCGTTGAGCCGTCACTGTGAGAATGACTTTGTGACTGGATTCTTCTGGCAAGGCCAAAGTCGCAGACTATGACAGAAAAATACTAGCCAAGTGGTTAGCAGATAAAATTGTTTCCAAAGATTGAACAAACTAAAAAAGACGTACAGGAGGTTCCGTGTTCTGTTTCACAACGATATTGTCAGGCTTGATGTCCATATGTTTGACAGGGCCTTCTCGGTGAATGTATGCTATGCCATTCACTAGGCGCTTGAAGAAATTCTCTAGGTATGAACGGTAAGGCTTGAGACGTACAGGAGGTTCCGTGTTCTGTTTCACAACGATATTGTCAGGCTTGATGTCCATATGTTTGACAGCTTCTCGGTGAATGTATGCTATGGCATTCGCTAGGCACTTGAAGAAATTCTCTAGGTATGAACGGTAAGGCTTGAAATCATACGACTCCTTGTACGTTCCTTCCATAAACTCGGTAAGTGTACATCTTCCAACCGGGTATTGCAACAAGGCTAGGTGCTGAGAGTCTCTGGCGCCGTAAGTCCCAACAAACTGGATCAAGTGTTTGTGTTTAAATGGAGAGCTGTTCTTAACCTCTTCCATAAAGGCTTGTAATTGGCGGCCTGTCCTACCATAAATATATTTCCGGACGACCAGCACGGGCTCACCGCTCCTTGAGGGACACTCTACAGCCGATACCGACCCATGCGCACCATTTCCCAAATGCGACTTATAAACAAAAAAGCATTCTCCTCTGACCCGCTTTGAAAGAATGTGTGTATGCCCTTTCGTGACCAGCTTGGGACAAACTGGCCATCGCGGAAATTCAGGCTGTGATTTCGCACATGTTGTTCGTATTCTGTCTCGGGAAGGGATGCGGAGGCATTTTCCATTGTAACTGGACTCAAAAGTGCCCCATTCATTGAGGGCGTGGGCGGCAGAATATTGATGTATGGGACAGGACCACCAGAAACTTGTTCAGCTGCGGTGATGCACGGTGTTTCTGGCGTCGCTCTTTGAAGGATAGTATTGGAGGCCGGAAACTTCCTAAAAGTTGCCAAATAGGTTTTAGGCGATAAGTGGATGGGGGAATCCTCTATAGAGCCTAGTTCTTTTAGCATTGAATTGGAATTGTATATTTATCGTTGGCTACGAGCCTCACCGGTCGTAAGAAGTAGCCCTTGTGTTCTGATAGGTGTTGGGCTCAAAGGCTATCATCCGTGAGGATACGTTTGGGTAACCATTGTGTTGAGCCCATACTTACTGGTGATTCGGATGCAGTGTAATAAGTCGAGGTCGATTGATTCGAGGCGGACGAGAGTGCTCGTTGGCGGGTGCCTTCAGGAACTTGGTCTGGCACTATGAAGACCTCGTCTGGGGGCTGCACGACAAGCTCGGGGATATGTTCTCCTCTATTTTCGCTGGTTTCCATGGGAGAGAGAATGTGCGTGGAAAAAGCTAAAGGTGGCACAAGCAACACGTGCGTTGCAAGGCTGGTGATCTGGCAGTGCAGCTGCAAGCAGCTAAGAGTCAAGAAAACATTACCAGTATGCGTGAGTGCAACATGGCAATATTCAAAAGAGAGTCACCAGAATTTTAGTGAAAGAAATAGCTGTGTTAAAAACAGACTTTTGAAATTAAGGACAACATAAGGACAACAGCGTCATCAGGGATATTCGCAAGCTCGACATGCGGGGACATGCTCCGAGTGTGTCAGCGAACGCTTTGCTTGGGGGCTGACACGAAGCGGCTCCTTTCGAGGGCTGCTATTTGCTGCCACCAATGCACATAATCTCGTCCCATTAACAGCGAAGAGGGCTAGAATGCTGAGTCGCTCAGCCTCTGTTACAGTTTCCCCGGTTTCTCTTCGTTGTTTGGTTCCTAACAAGGCAGTGTATGCGGCAAGCACAGCCTCCCCCGCCAGGATAGTCTCACCCAATAAATGCTTTCGGCTTGTGGGGAATGGCATTATCGCAAGAATGAGCCAAAGATCGCTCAGGTATTTGATGGTTAGGTTAAGATAGAGATTGATAGGGAGATTCAAGTAATGAATAGCATCATACCGTAGAACCCGGGTTATTCCTGAGGTGAAGGTCTATCCTCTTCATCCACACCTCTATCAACCTTGAATGTTTGCTCTGAAAGGCTAGTCTTAGATAGCAAAGGCGTGAGCCAGTTATACTGGAATTATATATGACGAATGGTATAATTGTTAAGGTAAACTGTGAGAAAGATGGGCACAAATCTTGCGCTACGCAAAAGGCGAAATTTTTAGCGAATATCTCGGAATCGTATCATCCCAGGGAGGATTGAGATGAAATGCAAAGACAAAAGAAGAAAGATTGATGTAGGGTTTCTCATCCTGCCGGAAAAGTATAGCCCGTGGTCAAGGCGGATTTTGTTGTATTGATACATCAAGTGAAGTGTGAGCGATCCAGAAGGAAGAGCGGAAATTGTGAAACATACTCCGTGCCAAGGTTGGCTTGACGTCCCCTCGACCTTCTTGTCGAAATTTATCGAGGCGAAATGTAACCACCAGCGAACGCTTATCGTTTTCTTGGGCCTCTTCTCGAATTCCTTCGCAATGGCTAGGAAGAAGAAAAGCCAGCAAATTGATGTCGCCGCGAGCACCAATGGCAATGGCATCACTTCTCCCATCCCGCCACCACGAGCGAACGCCTCACCCACCCCTTCATCGATTAAAACCAAAACTCCTGAGCCGTCGACATCAGCATTAATCATATGCCGCAATAAGTAGGTAAAAGTGGAGGCATGTCCTTATATTACTAGCGTCATACTCCATGGTTCTAACCATTTATACTAACTTATTCTCTTCAAGGCACTGGCGTTACATATCCTCCTTCCATGGCCCATGGCTACAGCTACCCCCGGAAGTCCTTGAGTCTCTTGCGCACAGCAATTACTTCTCGCCACGCCCTCACCCAATTGATCCGGCTGTTTTCTACGACCTTGTGAAAATCCGCAGGGCTGTCGATGAGGCCACAAATCTTGCAGTACGCGCCACCAGCGGCCTAACATCTTCCGCCTTAAGCAGCTCCCTAAATGTTGGGAATGGAATGCTAGGGGGCGCGGCGGCTTTAGGCATCGGATATGGGGGAGGAGGTGGGAGTGCGAAGCTGAGTCGGGAGAGGAAACACCGAATGCGAGAACTGGCGACGCAGAAGTTATCCCAGGCATACCACCTAGATGAAATTGCGGCCAGCGTAGCAACGATGCAGTCCACCTCGACATTAGAAGACGTTGCTCAGCTGGTATTGCAACGGAGCGCAACGGATATCGATGCAAAATATGTCCATTTTTTTCACGAGAAAATACCTTCCCGAATGATGGCCCAATGCACGCCGTTAGATGTTTTAAACGAAATAATAGCAGAAAGACCGAATGACGGATCACCTTTAAGAACTCGCGCGTTGACGAGAATATTTAAAGAGGATTATACTAATGCAGCACGGGATTTAACAGAGGGCCTTGCAATTTGTCGATTCATGATAGCTCAGCATAGAGCGGGCAAGGATCAGCTGGTTCTCGCGCGGACCATAAAAGAACAATATGGTAGAGATTGGAGATCAGAAATGAAAGTTGAAGAGGAAGATCAACCGAATTCTTTAGAAACACAGCTTCTCTTTCATCGTGCTGGGGTCTACTTTACAATCGCTTGCCAACACGTTGATGCTGCTCTAGACGGCTTAAAAGAAGCTGAACAGGCAAATCAGAACATGAACGGGTCTTTAAATCCGGAAGGGGATGAACCACCCCCTCTCAATGCAGCAGAAAAGGAAGCCCATCGTCGCCGGCTTGAAGCCCGAAAAGCCGTCAAAACCAACGCCAAACGCGCACTCCGAGACTATATCGCATTCCTTTCTCACTTTGACTACACCCCCGGACTAGCCTCCGGAATCGCAGAAGAGTTTCTCCGCCGTGTAAACAGCGCAGCCAATGGTTATAACAACAAGCCAGCCAAAAGCTCTGGCACCCCTCGACTCCTCGACTCACCATCTAGCCCCTCCTCCCCTGCCTCTGACGCCCTAGTACCTCACCGCAAACCTAGTCCTAACTACTCTGATCGTTCCAACTGGCCTCAGCTTCCTCCACCGGAGATCTACCAAGTCTCCCAGCTCTTTTCCTCCACCCCTCCCGCCTCCCTACCTCCTTATCCCAACTCAAATGGCGCATCCTTTACCTCTTCAATTCCACCTTCTATCCAACAATCTGCTGCTTCGGCGGCTGCATCTGCATTTGCAGATTCACACGAAGCAATTACCTACCATCCTTTACTCACTGACGCGCTACACTCTCTCCTCCTTTGCCATGCCCTTCTTCAAACTCCACCCAAGGAACTCCTACGTCATGCCCACAACGCTGCTCGCCTCGCCCGTGTTTGCGACGGCTACCCGATATTTCTTGCCGCGCGCAGCCCTGCCCGCGCTGACTGGATTGAGGTGCTCCGCCGTGCAGGAAACTGGATCCAGCTGCAGCAGAGCTGGGAGACGCTCTGCCGCCCTGCTCCTTTACCGGGTCATGGTAACTCCTCGTCATCGCATCCCAGCAACGAGCTCTCGAAGATGGGTGCGGGAAGCGCCCCAAGTGCGGCGAAGCCAGAAACCGAAGCCCAGAAGCGTGAGCGCCAGAAACACGAAGCGATCCTTGAAGCATTGGCCGACGAGCGCGTTGTGGACGAAGAATCCTTCCAACGTGCGGTGCGTGCGAGGGAAAGGCGAGCCAGAGAAGACGAGGAGGCCGAGGCGAAGTCGAATCGTGCTGCTGGGACTACCACTAACGGTGTTAGTGCTACGTCCAGCACCATGACGCCGACGAGCCCTGCTCCGGCCCCGAAGCGCTGGGCGCAAGAAGATGGCAAGGAGTATCCCATCTCTACAGAGCGTGCGGAGGCAATCTCGCGGTGGGTAAAGGAGGCGCCGCTTACAGTCGAAGGGGGCAAGAAAGGGAAAGGAAAAGGAAAGGGTTCGACGAAAGGGAAGAAAGCCTCACTGAGAGACGATGACACGGGGCTAGAAGAGAGTGTAGGGGCTCTAAGTGTGGAGGATTTGGGAGACGATGGATTGGATGGATAGGCTTTTTGGATTTAAAACTGGAGCAGAGACGCTGGCCTACGCCATAGAGTATGCCGAAAGCGGTTTTAATCTAAGAACCGATTTTTACGGACGAAAAAACACAGCCCGCGCTTTGAGGTGGTCGCATGTCTGTAAATGTGTCTTATCTCCTGAATATCGCCTGGCACCGCCTTTGTCTGCATTGAAGTTTCATTCATTAAGTCAATTTCAAGTATTACCCGTACCCCTCTGATCTGTTTAATCCACCATATCGCTATTAAAACACTTGGTATTACAGAGCGTCCAGCTAGCCCTCTTTCCAGACGCTCAGAACCATTGCTAACCGCTCCTCTAAACCGAGCATAGTCTTAGGAATAAGGTAGTATTCTACCCCTGCCTCATTCAACATTTTACAGAATAAATCATGAAATTTAATCCAATCAGAAACATCATCAGGCATCACCCTTATCCCATCGTCGAACAGCCACGGAACTCCACTCTCGCAAACAAATACCAACCCGAGTTTCATACACTCCCACATCTCTAGCCATTCTTCTGACTTCATCATCTCTTCTGCAGCGTCTTCTCCTACGTAGTACCGAGCATAAACAATCGGATCTAGTGCAGAGCGATCCGAGATATACCATCCATTTCTTTGTGTTTCCCTTTCTATCTGGCATTGGGCGGCGAGGATGAGCTTTTGAAGCTGGGCAGCTCGAGATTTAGAGGAAGTGATGTCGCTGGCAGTGAATCTGTGTTCGCGGAGAACATTTCGAGCAACTTCGTTGATGATATAAGGCTTTGGAGTTGCTTCACCGTGAAGATAACGGTTTTTTTGAGTTTCAAAGGACTTGCTTAAAGCATGCACTAGCGTAGTCTTTCCGGTACACTGGGCTCCTACAATGTAGATGTTCTTCGCGTTGGCCATATTTGTAGTCTTTGCGGTTGTGGTGCTTTACTAACTGACAGAGAGGTTGAGACAAGGCTGAGGAGAGACTCCGCTCTCTGTTGTGTAACCTTGCCCCGCCCTCTCTCCGTCATTTCCACGTTTCTAGTCGGTACTGAAAGAGTTGAGCCATCTTACCAACGTACCCTCAAATCTTGGCGGGTCAAAGCCAAGAAGAAAACGTCTTCTACTAAGGGGTCGTTCGGTTGCAAGTTCAGATCAGAATGAGGGCTTCAGAATGGAGTTGATCTGGAGCTCCAATCTGATTCTGAGGTAACTGTTCGGTTGAATTCCAGTTCAACTTAACTTCAGCCACAAATTTTTAATGTTTCTCTAACCGCCCAAAAAACACGCTAAAAGTTACTAAAAAGTTGGCAACTTTACCACATACAGAATCTGAACTGAGGTCTTGGCGTTAGTTCAAATAAGGAGCTTCAAGCTCCTCAGGGGTCGTTCGGTTGCAATCTGACGCTTTTGAATCTGAACTGAAAGTCCGGCAGAAAGAACGCGTTCCTTCCCGATTTGACACGCGTCTGTGGCTCTACGGGTTGCACGGACGTGTGCAATCTGAA
>Ga0307507_10000651_pt1 | contig 75210 bp, 74 predicted proteins | sample 7_EM_MG_FD_207223 | JGI IMG/M metagenome (GOLD analysis project Ga0307507, IMG submission 207223) | Populus trichocarpa ectomycorrhiza microbial communities from riparian zone in the Pacific Northwest, United States - 7_EM | ecosystem: Host-associated > Plants > Roots > Unclassified | place... | reverse complement strand
TCGTAGTATTCAAAAACGTAAGGTTAGAGGTAAGTGCATACTCTCCCGTTGCGGACATATTGGCACCAAGCTCATCGAAAACTTGGTAGTGGGAAAGGCCTCGGTATCAAAACTTTTCTGCTTCTGGATGCGCTTTGATGTAAGCATCCCAGACACTATCAGGAGCAGTTGGTATCGCCTTTTCCTTATCCTATCTGAATCCTGAATTGTTCTTTATCGTCGTAAATGTATTATAGTCTTTTCTTAACTTTTAATATTAATTTTACTTAGCTTATTTACATACATAGAGCTTTATTGTATATAATTATAATAGATTGTATTAAAATTACTTACATTGGCCTATTTTGCTTGAGCTGTGTTGTTTCCAATTCAATATCGTGGGAGTCCTTCAATGCCACCTGTGCTCTGGTCCATACCTTTTTTTTTAAAACTGTTCTCTGCCTTCTTGCCTTGTAATGCTTGCTCATGGAGGGTTTTCAGCAACGCCTGAGTAGTAATATCCGACCACTTCAATTTCCCCATTTTTTGAAAGCGTCAAAGATAGAAAAAATGCAGACGAGGTCAATCAATTAATCAATGTGTCGTTCCTCCACACTATCTGCGAATATGATTATTGATTATGTACACAGTTGCAACTGCAATTCTTGGCATTTTACAATTAGCAACCAGACACGCCACCATGACGTTACATTGTGCCTAACTGCTCATTATTGCGGTTGCTAGCTGCAACTCTCGTTTTGTGATTATCAAGGTTTGAAACACCGCGGACCACCAGACGCGCCCTAAGCCTTTTGCATGCCATCCTGATACCAAGTCTCAAGCCGCTTTTAGATTTTACTATACCATAGCATAAAACATCACAACTTGGGCTTCCGTTGTAGAAAGAAATGGTTCTTATGGTTCTTATGGTTCTTATGGGTCTAAACGTTGGCAGGTTATGGATGGCATAGTGGTAGACGTCAGAACGAGATTTCACACGGAACTTAGACACTTCGCTTGCACTCTGAAATTCGCCTTCTGCTTATTCAATTAAACTAAAACAAAACTCAACGGTAGAGACAAGTGTATAAGTAAAAAACATAAGTAGTACTTCTTGATCCTTTCATCGATCACCAAACCTATTTCTCTTTTCCTTCCATGTCCTTGTTCCTCCGTACACTCCTGTGATAACAAAGGAAAGACAAAGCTCGCAATCAATCTCCGTCAATCCTTTCAACTTCAGAACAAATGAAATAACGAAAGACATTCTCCGCCCCCCCTGCATGTCCACTTCCGTCAACTCTAACAATGGGTTCTTGAAATTTCTTGCCCTGGTAGTGTCGAGCTGCGAGTCTCTCCGTTTTTGGTGTAAAGTATCGGCAGCCAACCGCCCTTGATTTTTGTCGCTCTACTGCGACTCTCTAGATGATGCGTGGGGGCCTTCGTATCGCTCTATGCAGAGGTCTGAGAACTAGTGATAATTTGTTAGGTTGTATATGGTGAATGGCTTTGTCACCTGGATGTTAACTATGTCCTATACAACAATTTAATCTATCAAAATGGTGATTCAACCCCCAGTACCAATACTGATGTACCGTAGTCACCGTCTCCAAGAGAGAAAATTTTCACAAAATTCCAAAGAAACCAAAAAAAATTTATAAATCATTTTCCGCGTTCTTCCTTTTCCTTCTGCAAGCTGAGAAGCATCGGAGACCGCATGCGGACTTTCTTTCCCCACTTGTAGAACCCCCAGGGGATGGGTATTAGGGCTGCAGTGATGAGGCCGACGGTTGTGGCTGCCCAGTTAGGCCCGAGGTTGGCGTACATTTTTGGTCCGAAGAGGGGCATTACGCCTCCAACAATACTAGACACAACTGTGTTAGAACCATGCGGATATCTTTCTCTTAGCTGCTTTCTTTTTTCTTTCCTTCCTTTTATTTACGTCCTAGTGGGTAGGAGGGAGCATACCTTCTACAGACCGTGTTACCAGCCATTGCCGAGGCAGCATAAATATCATAACTGTCCACCAAGTAAACGTTCCCGTGCAAGAAAATCAAAGTATTGCCCAGTCCGTACGGGATACCGCTCAGCAGCGGCCAGATCCAATGGATCGTAGAGGGAGCGCATGTCCAGGCGAACCATACCGTCGCCAGTGGTGTTAGCACTGCGGCCAAACATACGCAAACTATGCGTGCTTCTGGTGGCCTTTTGCCCGTGCTAGGGTCTATCTTGTGCATTTCATAGATTCGGCGGTTGACGGGATCGAGGACTATAGCGAAGACGGCGCCGATGCCAATGCCGCAGAAGGCTAGGCCGCTGAGACCCGGCCCCCACCCGCGGATCTGGGAGAATACAATGGGGTAGGCGGTGAAGCAGAGGTAGAGGACTCCGTAGACTGCCGCGATGTAGAGGGCCCAGAATGCACTGTTTTTCCCCCAAATAGGGGAAGCCATTAGTCCACCTTATGGGAATCTAGATGGTGAGGAATGCCTACCATATTGGCTCTGTGAATAGCATGATTAGCGGTCGCTTGAGATTCGTCCTGATCAATGCCCAAAGGGCGCCTTCTCCGTCCTTGTGACAAAACCTCGACATGTATCTATCATCACCGGTCTCTTTCCTCTTTCTCTCGGCCTTCTGTCGCATTAATACCGGGGTATATGTTTCCGGAATTGCAAAACTTGTCGCGAAAAGTACTACAGCTATAATCAAAACAAGCCAATTGATCCATCTCCAGCCTACGCCTTGGTATACAAATCCACCAACGATAGGACCGAGCACTGGGCCGTTCATAGGAGCGAGAGAGTAAAGACTAAACGCTAATGTCCGTTGATCTTCATTGAAGATATCCCCGAGCGAGCCAGGAGCATTTGAAAGAGTGACCGAACCAACTAGTGCGCTGAATATTTTTAGTTTATATGGTTCGGGGTTTAATTCACAAGGAGAGGAAGGGGAGCTTACACAAAAAACCTTACGACGAGAATGGTAGCAAAGTTCTTTGCTAGGCACGCCGGCAGGAGGAATACTAAAAACAAGCACAACGATATAAGATAGACAGGTCGTCGACCATACAGCTCGCTCATGGGAGCCAGCGCCAACGGGCCAGTAGCCAAGCCCGTCATATAAGTCGTCATACCAAGCGTAATAATGGTCGAGGATCCAATTCCGAATTCCTCCATCATTCCGGGGGATCCGGAGAGGTATGAAGTTGAATAAAGAACTCTGCTGACTATTAGCTATTATTGCGAGACATTGTTATAGTAGAGGGGAAGTGCATACACCATCAAAGTCTGTATAGAAACTGAAGTCAATATGAAGGCTTTTTTTATTAAAGACCAATTGAGAGGGTTATTGGGGTCATCTGGCCCATCCCATTTGACCTCGAATTCAATATTCAGCCCAGCTTCCAGATCTTTTGGTGCTTTGGAAGCCTTTATGGTAACATTGCTGACGGTTCCCCTGCCGTCAATCCCAGGGTTGTCGAGCGTTGTTGTGAGCCGAATTTCCTGACTACAGCCTGATTGTGGCAGAGATGGTGTGGAGGATGAATCTGAGCTCTTACTGCTGGCTTTATCATTCGCTTCGATATCCTTATCCTTTTCGCCTTCTCCTCTAACCTCACGACCGTTAGAGACCTCAACCTCCTGCTCCTTAGCCATAGCCTCTCTCACAAAACCCGTCAAAGAATCAAAATTCGGACAATCGCCCCAAAACTGAAAAAAGTAATAACGAACAGGGATGTAAAGGTGCGGAGCTGTTCACAACATTCTGGGCGGGGACACCCATATGCTTTTTCGGCTCGGGAAAGAGAGTGGGCAAGCCCTGGCTGCCAATGGGTAGCAGGGACAGCACTTCATAACCTCTTCCCTCTCTAGGATAGTGCCCTCGAGGTCACCCTGGGGTTTTTATTCTCGAGGATATCTCAGGAAAAGCAACGAAAAGATAGCCAACAAAAATCTCTAGTTTGGCCCTCGGTATGTGGGAACCCTTTAGCCTTGAAAAAGGAAAGGGAAAAGGAGATTGTTAGCCAAAAGATAAATAATTATCTTAATGCTAGAAACTAGGATTGGGAGAAGAGAGACAGTATTGTACAAGTACCCGGGAAAAGGCTGCTTGACAGTACAATATAGATATGTTTTCGTACTCGAATCTAAGACAGGGATAGCTAACCAGCAAAATAACCCCTGTCTTGTGCCAAGATATATTTATGAGTTCTTGTACTGATACCAGTACTAGTCGAGGACTTTGACCTCCTGTTTATCCGAGAGTTTACAGATACGCTATATTCCGCTAATCTCGGTGATTGCATTTTGAGCAAAGGGCAAGGAAGGAACGGGAGGGGGGAGCCGATTGGATACCAGGGGGTTCATGATGGACTTGGCGGTCTGCCGGTTTGATTCCCGAGCGATGGCGTGGGCCTCCCATTCTTGGCATACAGTACCAGTACAGTCGCACCCCACTATAACGAAGGCCAAAAATTGGGAATTTTTTGTTCGTTATAGCGAGATTTTGGAAGAGATTCCTTATAGCGAGGGCCATTTGTATGGGAGCAGGGGTGTATAATATTTCAGCAGTGTTTCTGGGTTAGTTGATATGAAGTGCCTATTTTTCCTCTCGTAGTGAACAGGTATTGGATGTAGACTATGAGCAGTTTGTTTATAGCACTATAGGTATAAACGGTGCCTGTGATTGGCTGTTTCTACAAAATAATACTCAGAAGGGGGCAGTTTGGGGCAACAACTTAGTAAGGATTTTATATACCGGTATCGGAAGCAAAAAGTGGGCATTGGGGTAAACCAACCTCGTATCCTGGTTAGGGTGCGCACTCTACAAGTTACAGGCATAAAGAACCCGAACACAGGGATGAGGAGTTTGTATGGCAAATTGTCCGTGCGTGTCTGACCGCCCATACAAAATTCGGACCCAAATGTTCGGGTTCTTTATGCCTGTGACTTGTAATGTCGAACCTTTCTATGATGTTGAACAAGGTTGGATAAGGAAGCAGGGCGAAGGAGAGTAAGGGATGGGAACCTCTTGAATTGAGGTAATATAGCCTTAATGGACTCTGGTTTGGCGAACGTGATACTGGTAAGTTGGGACTAGTCCTAGCTACTAGTTATAGGCGTATAGTACGAGGCTGGTTTTGCTTAAGCTTCTTTATTTTCTAAATCCGGCGATAATGAAGTTAAGCCTATGGGGTCGAGTGATAAAAAGTGGAAATAGAATCATATTCGAACCCTCTCTCATCTGATCAGGATCCTCGAGGGCTTGACTTATCTCCTGTGTTGGAATGTTACGATACAAATATTAGACATGAGTAAGTTAGGTTCAGGCTCGGATCCCGCGATTTTTTCATCATGCCAGCGATCAATTTTTGCAGTTTGTAGTGACTTTAGGGCATACAGCCGGACCTATCACATTGCCAACATTATAGCAGGTCGCTTCTGGCTAATATACCGATAGGGCGAATCCTAGCCCAATAGAGTTGTATCTGGGAGGTAAATTTAAGTTAAGTCGGACCACATCCGGATGTGGTAATTGACCTACTGATATGACACTCGGTATGTGTAGGGTTAGAGTAGATATACCAATAGACGTGCCTAGCGGGGATTTTTGCCTAATATGGGAAAGTAAACCCAGGCGTTTCTAGCACCGCACCTGCCCCACCCTTGTACTTGGCGATTCATAAAATATTCGGATGAACTGGCACCAAGATGTCCAGCTTACACCTAAACTCTTGAGTTTTGACGCCAAGCCATCCAAATACTTTATGAATCGCCAAGTACCCGACGGCAAAAACTCGCTAGATCCACCATCGGTCATGCCCGTGCTCGAGTAGCTCCCGCAATCCGAGACGAAACACCCCGAGAAGGAACAGTGCTTTCTAGGTGGGATATAGCTCTCTTTTAAGATAAGCCTGCGAGATCCCATTAGCGGGTGTTCGTAATTTTGAAAACTTGCTCCGTTGAGCCTACCGTATTGCGGCTTAATACAGAGATTTCTGATGGTGGATTTCGCCAGTTTTTACGGTACAGTTATTCGAGTATGGACGTGAGTCGTGACGATCAACCGATAACGAACAGGGATCAGTTGAAGGTATTTTTTTTTTGTTACCCTACCGCATTTACCCGTTAAATCCATCTGGGATCGCCTTCGGATCCCCCCGATCAGAGACATAACATCCCGGGAAGGAATACGGTAGTGTTATCTAGATGGAGTATAGCTTGGGGAGGTCGAGCTTGCCAGATATCATTAACTTGTATTCGTCACCTCGCTTACCTACTCGAGTACTCTGCTAGATTTATTGCGGTTTAGACCGCGGCTTCTGCTGAGATCCCGGGGGATGGTTTCGTACTCGTACAAGACAGGGATTATTTCCTGGGTTAACCTAAATTAACTGTGCGAAAACAACCCCCTTGCACTGATGACGGGTAAATACTTATACTCGGGTATGGTCATAAAGGTCGGAAAAAAGGATCAGCAAGATCATGCGGGGTAGTTAGGAGACAGTTCGCATCAGTGGAAAAATTCTGTGCTTGGCGGACACCTGAAATCTGGATTGAAGGAGTGGGTATCTTCAAGTATCAGTATGGAGTTCAATCTCCTCATTTCTATAAGTTCCCTAAATGAACCATTCAAGAAGCCTTGATTCCTTCTCCCTTGGTCTCATCTTAGCCTTATACAATTTTAATAAAAATCCATAGAGTTAGAATAACGGTCAAACACAAAGCGCAACTACTTCAGATTAATGGCCATGTAACCCCCCAATTTTTCCACTACCCTTATCGATCTTCACTCCAAATCCTTGTTTCGCCACCCAAAGTTTTCCGACCTTTATGACCATACCCGAGTATGATACTCGAGTACAGTACTAGTACAGTACTTTAACTAATTCGATTTTTTGTTGCCAAATACCCCTATTTATCACCAGTTGACAACCCATCAGATACTATAGACATACTCGGGTATAGACGTAAATTATGAGAAGGACAGGGGTCCAAGATGTCAAAGCTTCTCACCCTTCCTGGCATTATTCCTACCAAATTAAATGATTTTTTTTTGCCTCTGACGGTGATTAGCACCCGGACTCAAACCCCTGTCATTCTCATCACTCTATCAGAGACTATAATAAGCCCTCGTATGATGCCTGAGTAAAGTACATACAATCGCCAGGCAGCCACTTGTGGCCTATCCTTGTTAGCAACCAAGAGTTACTTACACAAACAAGTTGCTGAACACACCCCTATAAAAGCTCTAATATGCCAGGATTTATGCTACTAGAGTATAAAAGTCACTTATAAGCCTGAGGGTGGCATGCCGAAGGGAGTTTTAATTGGGTTTGTGTTTTATTTTTTATTCTTATGGTCGAATTTACCATTCATTGCGGCGGTGGTGCCATTGCAGGCGGCCGTAGGAGGGCTCATTAGACATGACTATACAAAGACCTCCGCCAGGTGATTATAGCCTATGCAACAAGCAGGACATCAGGAAAGAAGGAAACGAAGAAAGAGAAAGAACAGGTTCTTTCTTCTTCCGGCGCAATGACCTATAGAACTTCCTAATAAGGATCGGAGTAACGGACTTGCCTTATAGCCTTATTGTGATAGAAGACTTAGGGTTAATCTGGCTTGCATTATTGACCGAGTTAACTGAGGGTTATCTTTTTAGGAAATTAGAGGAGTAGGCTATTACGAAATGCTTTAGAGCTCGAGAGTGATAAGGAGATAGGGAGGTGAGGGCTTAAAGTGATTTCCTATTGGTGTACTTGCTCAGTGCCCTCTAGAGTGCAGGCCGCTGGTATTCCAGGCTACAAGTATAGTCTCATTTGAGATGGCCGGTGGGGCTTCACTTCAATTGAACACAGCCCGAATATCTGCCAGCCATAGCTCCAGGCAGGTATCAAGTCTTAAACTCATGACCCCCAGCCTAGCCTACGTCCAACCACACTAAGTCACCCCCCAATACTAAACTATTTTAGTGGAGTGCCCAATAGCAAGTTAGTGCCACAAAAGCCGACACTCACTAGGATAGGAGGAACAAAAATCTCTTAAATCATGCAGAGAAAGTTTCGTGCCGAAGCACTAACCCCCACCCACTTTCCCTGAGCCTACACACCCCAACATAGCCACTGATTTCCAGGGGCTTGAAAGTTGGATCCCTAAGGATAGGTACTAGCCAAGACTTGTTTTTGACTTCTAGTTCGAATCCGCATGCCCTATTGGTTGCATCCATTTAGGATATAATATTATTATAAACCCGAATTTGCTTACCTAGGACCGAGCAGGATATTATCTAAGGAGCACTTCTGGGCAGTCCGGACGGAGTGTAGCTCTGTTTGGTACTGGATTATCTTGAATAAGAGAAACCTGTCTTAGGACGTTCAAGTTTCCCCTTTAAGTAACGCGTTGTTTTGCTGGCATCTTCTCCCATCTTCTCCAGAACAGGAAACTTAGACGCTCTAAGACAAGTTTCCCTTAGGCCTACGGCTCTCAGCTCGCGGGGACTAGGTTCCGGGAATACGGGACTCGTGACACCGTACTGAGTAGAATTCCATATAAGACGCGCGGCTTATTCAAAAACCTAGTTGAAAAAGCAACGGATTACCTAAGTGATCATACTCACGTGAGTCAACTATTGGGTTATTGCGGTCTATTCCAAGGTGCGGCCCATATGGGGCTCTATGGTATGGTACCAGGGTGTGAGGGTAAGTGATCGGAAAAAAAGTGGTTGGTTGCAACTAGTGGTTTTTACGATCACTTTTTGCACCAGGCTGGTACTCGAGTACGACATTATGGCGGCGGAATGCCTGTATCTGAACAAAAGCTTTACGTATTCTGTCACCAGTATGGCCACGCTTTCACCCCAGCTTGTTTTGTCCTCTCTTATTTTTTAGACCTAGTAGGTTTATGCTTTTTCATCGGTCCTAATTTACTATGCATACCAATTACCTTGTGAATTTAGACCTAAGCTTTATCCCAAATCCAACATGGTATGACGCTGGCGATCACAACCTGTCACTCACAGAAATTAACCGCGACAGATTCGGAGCCGATCAAACCGATCAACACTTGGTTTTTTGTATGATATGCTCCTGGTCTACCTCTTTTTGGACGGGCGGGACGATGTTCGAGGCGTTCGGGGCTGTTGCGGTAAAGGTTCCGAGCTCTCTTTTTCCGCTAAACCCATGCAAGAGCGTCACTTATTGAAACCCATTCTATCCTTCAACTCCCTGCCGCCCAATCCCTCACCATGGCAAGAGCGGTGCAATATCCCTCATTAAAATTCCTTATCCCTCATCTCATCGTGAGACTCCTCGTTATCGTAAGACACATTCCATAGTCCTACATTAACCCCATATCATTATAAACCCTCCCCTCCTCACACCACTCAAGTTTATCCTGCGAATCAAACATTTCCTTTGATACCGTATCAACAATCTCCGGCTCGTATGCCCCAATTTAAGACAACCTCGTGATAGATCCACCCCGCTGCCCCACCTTCCCTTCACCGGTCGCCATGTGTAGGGGGGTGTGCCCGTGCAGCTGGGTGATGTTGACGTCAACCCTCTTATCTACCAGTAACGCCTTCATGATCAGCTAGGTGCAGCGACACCCAAGGCCATTCACTGAGTTGACATTAGCCTTAGGGCTACCCAGCAGCACCTAGACAGCCGCCTCCTCTCCCCAGCGCACTGCCAAGTGCACCGGGGAGAAGTCCTTATTCCGCGAATTAACAGCAACCCCCTATCCGTAACCAAAAGCGAAACAACTCCCGCATGCCCCCATCCCGCGGCGTGGCGATGCAGTGGCGCCTCATCCTTATGACCCCGCTCATTCGTATCTAGGCGCTCTCGCACTAGCAGCAACGACAGAGTGTCCACCCATCCACAACTTGCCGCGACCCCCAGGAGGTCTCCTAAGCAGCCCCAGAACTCCAGATGCGCCCCGCAGTCCATAAGTGCTTTCACTACGGCTGGGTGCTGCGTTTCCACGGCATCGCGGGATGGTTCTCGATCGGCAGCGCCCGCGATTCTGTTTTTTAGGGGTTTGCGCACTCTCTTATCTTCGCGCTCAGCGAAGAAGTACAACGCTTGGCGTTCGTGTTCGAGGCAGAGCCTTTGGCAGATGGTAGCGATGAGTAACGGGGGGGAGGCCTAGAAGGTGGCGGCTTACCCGAGTTAGGGGGCTTATGTCTGGCCGGCAGAAGGAGGTGGAGATTTGCAGGAGAATTCGGTTGGGGCGGTTTACAAAGGCCTAGGTTCTTGATGGTTCAGTTGGTGAATAGAGGTTTGAGGTGAACGAAGGAAGCGCTGTTGCGGTAGCTAGCTGTTCACTGTTAAGAGAGAGGAAGGCTATCACTTATAACATAGAAACTCATTTATCATAGAAGTGCACTTCCAGCCCTGTTTGCTTCTGTCAACCGTAGGGCTAGAAACACATTCTGCATAATGAAGCGAGTTGCGTCATAGCACCTATGTTCTACTAATGCTTTCTTGCTGAGCCAATATATTTATAATAATAATATTATTATAGTAATACTACTAACAGTTACTATTAATATAGAAAAAAGGAGCACTAAAGTGGGCTATAGTATACCTATTTCCCCGCCGAGTTTTTTTTTTAGCTCCCTTGTGCTGCGAAGCTAGGCCACTCCGAACACTTCTAAACCTAAAGCTGTCTGCGAGTCTCATATTACCCATTGTTAGTTAGGGGGCCAAAAGATGATCAACTACTTGATCATTAACTATCACTCGTGACGCTAGAAAACCTCCCAGCGATATTCTGGAGTCTTAAGATCCCGGCCCACCCTAAACTTCGCAAGTCCTCCAACACAGGCCAACCCACCACAACATATTAACCAGTATGATACATGGCCACCAAATTTCTTTCATAAGTTCAAAAAAAAAAGAACCAATATAAGTGCACAATCATGTATATATCATACAATTTCCTATCAGAAATCGGTTCTCTAAACCCCCCCATTCACCGAAAACAAAATCGAATTGTGATTTCCTCTGACCATGCCCACGGCCCCACAAGCCTGGACCTCCACATTATATCATACTCACCTCACGCCAGACGAAGCCTAGAATAAGATACTATCATCGTCATTACAGAGACTTGGGGGAAAATACAGTTTTCAAGTGGATTCTATCTATCCTGCCGGAACTATCCACAAGCTCACTCTGTCTTAAATGTGAACTAACCAACAAAAGTTTGCACTCCCTCCCCGCTGAAAGAAAAAGAAAAAGAAAAGAGAAAAAAACACCTCAAGGGACAATAAACCTTGAATTAACCTAACCAACTGATCTATTCACAACACATTATACCCCATATGATATTATAGAAAGACTCGCTATACACCATTCAATGAGCTGTGCTTACTCCTCTATATTCCCCAAACATAGAATTTACATACCACCCAACCCACCACTCCCTAAGCCACAGAGCAGAGCAGGCTTGGTAGATACCATTATTTCCAAGACCGGGGGTACAGGCTCTAGACAGTCAGCCCCCCCCCTACTCTCTTGTCTTCAAGTCTATTCTAGACCCCTTTTCATATACAGCACTTTAAATAAAACCCGGAATAATTAGACTCACACTATGACGTTGGAGTTTGCTCCTCCCAGTAGGGTCGGTGTGGTTTTGTTAGAACCTACACATTGGCTTTTTTCCTTGTCAACGGGAAAACACCTTTCAAGTGTGGCAACTAGAAAATCCCTTCTTGAGATAATAGCCTTTTTGTTTTTGTCAGCAGCAAAATGACTTTACAACTACCACAAAAAAGTTTAAAATATAAAAAATTACATTAAAATTTAATTTAGCATGTAGAGTCTAAATCTATGGATTTAAATACAAGCAAAGGCTTTGGTTAAGGCAGTTCTCTGCTGTAACGGTCTTTGAACTGCTGTAATCTGCCAAGGTTTTGTAGTCTTAGCAATTTCTCCCCCCCACATTATGATTCAACTTTAAGATGTCCTTTACTTAACATATTGCATCTAAAACAGAGTACTTTTATTTGAACTGAAAATAGCAACACAACTATTTGTCTAATTGATATAAAAGTAAGTGCAAGAGGTAGCCAAAAGCCTCTAGTATTTTTCTATCTAAAAGAGATATTTTTGATATATTTCATGTTGTTGCATATAACATGGGCTAGAGAGGTCGTTAGAGTCTCAAAAATATTTTCCAAGCTATTGGCAGGATACTCAAAAGGGCTATCTAAGTGGTTATGCTAAAATAAATTATTTGGTGTTGGAGGCCAATGTGTAGTAGGTTCTAACAAAACCACACTCATTAAATTTTGTCCTTTTTACTTCTCTTAGCTAAGGACCGAAGTATAGTTTTCTTATCATAGTTGTGTTTTCTTCTCCCCTAATCCGTAAGAAGAAATTCTAGACGTCTTGGGATGGATGAAGGCCAATCGCCCCAGTCTTTACGGCACCCGGAGTAAATTGAGTATGACACCGCAACAACATTTACATGACAAATCCCAGAACACAGGGGAACCAGGGGGTGGGCTTTTTAATCAGGCCTCTATACAGTGGGAGGTGTATTCAGAACCCCCTCTTTTCTATTTGTTTTGGTAATGGTAGAAAAAACGGAAAACTCTCAGAATGCCCTCTCGGGAAGGGACAAGGGTCTAATATGCCCCACACAACTAGAATACCACACCGTGTATGGTTTGCATACTAGTACACCATAGCAACAACCCAAATAATTATCCGGTTGACCAGAATTTTTACTAGTTGAACTGACTTTTGTCATGGGCCAGCACTGGCATGGTCGGTTAGGTAAACATAAATGCCCTTATTTGTTATGGGCCTTCACATAAAGACAGAATGAATATACATAATGTTAAATATGTAGCTACAAAGCGGGCGCCGAAGAGTAAGAAAAAAGAAGAAAAGCGAGAGAGAGGCAAGACTGTATGAAGAAGTGGGCAGGGAGAGGAAAGAAAAGCGATAGGATATTGAGGGATACAGCTGCATTGGCAAAGAGAAAACGGAAAAGTTTCTTGGCCCTAGGGGCATTTTAGTTTGTGTGGGGCATATTAGGCCGTTGTCCCTTCCCGAGGGGGTATTCTGAGAGTTTCCCGTAAAAAAAACTATAAGCCCTAAAACCTTAATTTTGTTTTTTTGTGGCTTAGCACTACTTTCGCTACTGCGCCGTGGGTCATTTACAAGTGATATTCTGTGGATGAGTGAGCCAAGGCATTACACATCTTTTGTGATACTTGCAATGGCGTTTGGCCTCATTTTGGTGGCTGGATTGAGGATACCAGATTCTCCTAAGCTCTGACTATCTCTTCATGCTAGAATTTTGCTGTTCTCTCTTCAACCCATCGTCTTGACTCACCCCACCTACTCCCAAACACCCCCTTCTCCACTTCTCGCGCCAGGGTGCCATATTCATTAGAATAAGCATGTCATTGCCGTGACCTCCCAAGATTATATTGTACAAAAAGACGAAAGGAGAAGGAAAGAAAAAGCGAGAAGAAAATGGCGATAATCAAGCTCTGGTATGGGAACACACGGGAAGAAAGATCGCTAAATGAAATGTGAAAGGGATGAAAGCATAGTCCGAAAAAACACTAATTCCAAACCAATCCAACCCGGTTAAACCAATCCACGCTTTTGTAATTATTCTCCCGGGTCATACAAGGGGAAGAGAAAGGAAAAAAACAAAACAAAAATTGACGGATAGGAACAGCAACGGGTGAGAAAAGAACCCCTCCTCAACGGTTGACGACCCTAAGACTTCTCCTAGGACTCAATAAAACGCCCCAGAACGACGGTTCCTCGCCGTGGAGATCCACCGCACTCCCGTTACCTCCTACACCTCCGAGGGTACCGCTATTCTCTTTGAGGCCAGCCTCACTCAACCGTCTCGAGTCCCCGTTGCCCTCGGCGAGTTTCGCACTGGCCTCACGGAGCTCTCGTATCTTCTTGCGGTACCATATGTATGCGCCTAGAAGAATAAGGAGGACGAGGCATGCAATACCGCCAACTGCCCCACCTACAATTGCTCCGGTTTTCGGAGTAGATGCAGAACCGCTGCCTCCACTTCCCCCGGAGCCGCCGATGGAGGTAGAGGTGGTTACTGAGCCATCTGCATGGGTAATTATAGCGATCGTTCCTGTCGGGTGTGGACTAATGGTGGTATATTTATAATCACCAGGTTTTCCGGAAGCAACAGGCGAATCCTCGTCCGGAGCACGAGCCGGCTTGGTTACCCTCGCGCCGCCATATGCATCGCCACCAATGATGTTAATCACGATCTGTGGAACTTTGTATTCCGCCGGCCCTGCCAATGCTGCGTTGATTTCGCCTTTGTTGCCTTGGGCTGTCGATGCGACAAACCCCTTTGTCCATGATGCACCTGAGGCATTGAAAACATATATCCCAGGGCTATCACAAGAAAGCTCTTGGCCCACGTACCCTCCGATAACAATCATGTTTCCTCCATACATTTCGCACGAGTGACCTGCCCTGGCGGGAGGTACATTCTGCCCACTTGTATTTACTTGAATCCATGTAAAGGACGGGATAGTAAGAATCCAGGAGTCATCGTATTGCTTTTGTTCTGCATAAGGTACCAGATTTTGGCCCCCGAAGAAATAGATATTGTGTGAGCTTCCATCGGCAGCAGAGGCAACAGCAGCACAAGGGTTGACCCTATACTTTGGCGTTGGTCCATCAGTGGCTTGTTTTGTCCATTGGGTTTTAGAGATGTCGTAAACATCGACAATATTAAGTTGTGAGAAGGTATCGTTGGTACCACCTCCGAGAGCAACCAGTATACCCTCCTCACCCCAAGGAACCTAATAGAATCCCAATCAGCCAATGACCAAAAAACCGCAAATTTCGGAAGGACTTACAAATAACAGCACTCCATCGGCCCTCTGGGGAACACCTGCTTTCTCTAAACCATGCTCAGTGATATTCCGGAAAACATTTTTCTCCATGTCAAACTCTAACAAACTCTTCAAATATACCCTCGCAGTTTGGATGCTCCATCCCTCAGTCGTGTAAGCATCGAGGTGGCCACCAAAGTAGTATCCCTTGTTCTGCTGGGGAACACTAATCCCCGCTCCTTCCGCTGCTCTCTCGATTTGATTGCTGCCGGAATCGCTAGAAACGGAGGTCTTCGATGTAATGTCAGACCATTCCCCAGCAGCTATATCGTACTTCCAGATTGAGAACGCCGTTGGTTTCGTAACAGGCTTATCAGAAAAAAGGCCACCGTAAAGGTAAAGATTATTGTTATTATGCCACAAATACCTATATTGTTGGTTAGCAATCTCTCGTGAACACAAGCAAACATGAACTCACCCATTCGCGACAGCAGGTGGCCCCGTTGGCTGAGGTAACGCCTTCAAGGGCGGCGATCCCGCATCCCAATCGTTTGTCAATGAGAGAGTCAAAAAGTTGTTGTCTATCAAGATCAGCCTTGCCCAATAGACACAACCTCCTCGGACGAAATAGCCTACTCCAAGTATCACTGTCTCGACCCGGACTCCCCCTCGCCTGGCCACCGTAGATATAAATTGTATCCTTAACCAGTGCCGATTGGTGACTCCACCTCAAGCACGTATCTGCGCCCGTAGGATTCGCTCTTGGGGCCAATGCTCGTGCCTTCATTTCTAGATTGGTATGAACTAGACGAGCTTCGGGTAGCTTGCTCCTATGGGAGCTTAGCCCGAGAAAAGCAGGCAGAGACACGAGCAACAGAGTAATGAACACGGATATTCTTAGGAGTCTCGCCGGTATTTGGAGCGTGGTTGAAGAAACGGGAGGGGAAGTTTGCTGTCCACGTAACATGAGACAACTATGGCTAAGAGCTAAAGTTAGAGCGGCTCTGGACCGTGGATGGTTAGGCTGGACAAGAGCTGAACTGGATTAAACTGAAAATAGACTACTGGTATCTAACAAGAAAGCGTGGGAACAGATTCGAAGCGAGGTAACACGAGGGTGTTTGTACCAGGTATCACGAACATGTATGAGGATGAGATCGAGGTTTTTTATAGTGGAACCTAATCAACACTCATACTCAAGTACCGTAGCGCAACTAATGCTTACGTCGGTGCCGGCGATCTGTTTAACAAGATTTCGTTGACAGCGGTCCACAAATTTGGTACCGGTACTGTGCTCGAGTACCAGTAGTACGTCACTAGAGCCTTAGGGTCGACCACCTTTCCCTTTAAGGAAAGATCCTATAAAAAACTTTAGAGCCTAACACGCCAATAGGGGAGCGGATAACGGACAGAAGGGAGGGCAAACGATACAAACAAATCTTGTGGCAAAGTCAAATTTGGTAGGGCTGTTCGCTGTCCCCTCCTGTTCGTTGTCTCCTCTACCGGTATCATACCATGTTAACCACCCGCGAACCTAGAATCGCTTGGGCGCGGGGTTCATGTCTTAACTTACCAGGATAGCGAAAGACCCAATGCCATCATGCCTGCCCACCTCACATATGGAGTAGCACAACCATCTATATTAAGCACGGTATGATAGGATCGTCTCAAAGTAGAAATCCCCCCTCCCTCCAACATGAATTGCGATTCCGGAAATTTAGAACTTGGACTTAACAGTAGGTTATCACCATCACGACCTTGATCTCCGAAGCCCCTACCAGCCATCATTACAAATCACTCGTTTTTATTCTCGCTAGAAGCTACTCATAAATGCGCTGGAGAGCCTGAGGTGCCAAATGTATCATACTCGATCCATTGAGCTCAAACATGTAATTAATATCGAATCACGACCAAGCTAACTTATTGAAGAGAGGGAAAAAGTTAGGTGGGAAATCCCGCTTTCTACCATACCAATCTAACGTTACCTTCATTCACTAAAAGTCTTATTAAATCTAATCGTTACCACTCGTAGTCCCATTTACAATACAAACAAAGCTCCAGCACGCGAAATGGGGCATTGTTCCCTATACTACTGGTGATCGTCATTGTAGCCCGGCTCTTCAAGGAGCCTGTAGATCCCCCAAACTGCCCATTGAATTCATTGCAGTCAAGCTCAAACTCCGAAGTGATTCCCTAGTTGTAAGATTTCAAGAAATCAATGGTTAGTTTGTAATTTAAATAGGTTATGCAGGAATCTTCGGAACAATACGGGACTCACCGACTAATAACAACGTTCCCGGCTCCAGCCGGTGGATCTGCTCATACTGTAGGTAGAAACATTCACGTCTGCTACGGTACCCGGCCGAAGCTTGGATCTAGTGAAGAATTAAAGAGAGCATCGCCTCCACGATCACATTAGGTATCGTCTTGAGATCCACAACATCGCTCTTCAACCCCGTCACGTATGCACCTACTAGTAATCATCTTTCTCCATCATATATGCACTGTTCGCGCAAGCAAGGGTCTCTCAGCACAGAGTAATATTTAACTTAGCTAACTGAAAAAGGTAAACTTCCACTCTTTATCTTCCGGAGATCTCATCTACAGCCTTGCAACCGCTAACTTATGCTTCTTCAGTATGTACAGTTGATCCACTGGAAACCTGCTATCCTGGGATAAGCACCTGAGAGTGTCTTGCTATTAATACGCATGAAAAAGAAAAGTATGGCCTTGGGAATCGGGGGCTAGGGGAATCCTCACGAGGCATTATCGGAAGGGGTCAGTTATGTTTGGTCTTGCCCAATTCCAGAGATACCATAGGAAAGCTAGATACGCACCTACTTGTCGTACATACGTAAAAACTGCCGGTGGATAGCCCTCCAGAATTTTCCCAGCCCAAGAGTTTCAATCGAAGTTAAAGCGGTCACCAACAACCAATAGTGCAAATACCGTATCCAGCTTTCACCTGAACCCCACATATCCACCAAGAGCAAACCCCCACCTTAAACTCACAAACACTACACTATTAAAAGATCCCAAACCGCCTTCCGCAGCCACTAATTCACTGTCGCACCACCACCACCATCCACTAGCACCCCACCAACACACTACACCTAGGCTCATGTAGATGCAATCCCCATTCCTCCCCTACACACAGTAACCAAGATTAACACATCCAGAACAAACATCGGACGCATGTATGCATGCATGCAGGCTGCAGGTACCCATTGCATTCTAACGCTCGGTCTGATTGGTAAACCAAAGTATGTAGATTTAATCTGCGAGGTGATGGCAGCTAAGGTAACTTGGTCCTGCTAGGATCCGGTGGAGGGAGAGGGGGGAAGAGGCTTCCCGGCGCTAGATGAAGTATGGTGCGGAGTATCTGATTTTGGATTCACAGGAAGCTTTGGGTGTGCGCCCCAGATCTAATATAGTGGTGACGAGTTGATGTTAAAGGGGGAAGCAGACTTTGGTAAAGTCCTAGCTGTAGTATCGACTACTTTGTGCTTGGAGGACGTAACGCCAGTGGCAAAGTGAGCTTGTTTGTTTGATGGGGTGGCTGCGGGATTATGTCTGCATGTCGATCGTGTCCTCTAGGACTTGAGAATTGACCCTGGTGAGGAGAGCTAAGCTATAGGAACCCCTCAGCTTTCCTTGACTACATCTGGAGAAATAAAAGACGGAGTAGTAAGGCCTAGCAATTGCTCTCGGAAAATAGTAGCCCGGGGGCTACTGCACCCTCTATAGGGCCGAAGCTACAAACTCTTGGCGTAAGTACACTATTCGAGCAATTACTGGAAGCCATCTCACGCAAAAATTCAAGACTTTGGATATGGCTTGAATGGACATGTCTGCGCATGCAGCATTCATGATGTATCCCAGTCACCGGTAGACGAGATTATGATGGTTAGCGAAGAGAGGTGTTCCCAAGCTTGGACCGACATTGTCTGTCGGCACGCTTAGCAGATGGCCGCTTTCCCCCGGCTCCCGGACTGGCGTGGGAAGCCGGGCTCCTGTCCTAACGTGCAACCTAACCCCTGCGTCCGGCGAGCACCTATGCTGTCCTTATCTTTAGCTACCCGTCATAGCCTTGGTGCCAGCCTACCCCTCCCACTATATAAGCTTTGTCCCCCCCCCCATATTCCTCTTTCTCTGATCGTGCAATCTTACTTTGTAAGATCTTCTCCATAAGTCAGTCCCAAACGCCAACAATTCCGAACTTTTCCGCCATCTCCTAAATCTCAGCTAACCACGCTGCGGGGCGGCAGACCGCCTCATCGGAAACTCTCGCCGGAGCCGAAAGGCTCTCCGGCCTAGGGGACGACTGATATCTCCTCGATATTCAAGAGCGAAGCCCGCCCACCCCTGCCCTGGCGGGAGTGGTGGCTTCAGCCCGTATCCCATCCCGTTCGATCCCCTTGGTGATGGGGATTTGGAATACCGGCACGAGCGGGTGTTGATGGAAGTCTGCTATTTTGCTTTTAACCTGGTGGTTACAGTATCATTCCGTATGCCTTTCCCCCCCTCTTTCCCTCTTTTTTTACTACTTGCAAAAAGCACCATGCTAATACAGCACTGTAGACTACTCGATAGCAACCTTTGCTGCCTTGTGTGATGTGTATTAGTTTTGTGTGATAGGTGTGATTGATGTCACAAGCGAGTCCCGATCTGCGATAAAAGGGTGTTATAGGTGCCTCAAGATCCAAGCCGTGACATTGCATCAATCCGGGTCCTTATTCGTTTGGACATACTAAATTGCATATAAGCCAAGCAATTCAGGGTGTAAGAGTACTGTAGATTCTGCACAATTATCGTGGTTAACTCAGCGCACGGTAACAGGCAACACCTCTGAAGTGACAATTACGATTAATTACTTTACGTAGTCATGGTGTTCTCCCCGTCTGACGTCCGACTAGGTTTCCATGGTTAGCGGACGGAAAGGTAGCACAGCAAGCGGAAGGTTCAAGATATACTCGTACTATTCGAGTATTTCTCTCTTTCTTCCCTCTCTCCCACCTTGTCGGCGTCGGCAAGACCTGAGACCGCAGTCATGTTTTGTGTGTGTGGTGCGTCTCTTTGTCACTGGTCACAACTCTCCCCTTTGAGCGATTTATTGGCGGAGGTCTTCTGGAACCATTCGCTGAAATTCTACGCACCAAAAAACCTGCAGTAAAAAGCATTCACACAACTGCGCGGGCGTGGCGTGTGATTGGTAGCCAATGAGTGAGGAAGACCGGCTGTCTGAGAACCGGATTGTTCGATTTGTGTTCTATCGGCTGGTCCGTTCGCTATCCGTTGTTGGCGGGAGGGGACGGCTCTCCAGTCCACCAACTGTTCGGAAGACCATGGACGGATGAAGAGTTGAGTGTGTTTTCAGGAACAGCCCACTTTCCTCGCCTTGTGGTCTCCTGATGGCCCGTAGCCCGTTGTACTCGAGTAAAATATTTGATGTCGGAACAGCCAACCTTAGATATGAGGATAATTTTAATTTTAAGGTTCTTCTAGAAAAGCCTTGGAAATTCTTGGGAAAAAATCGCGTAATAGATCTATTGTCGGGGGAAAGATTTGATACTTCTTCCTTGCTATTCATTCAGCACCAATACTACCGTATTTCGTGTGTGATCTCGGGTTAACTGTTATACTGTTCAGCGAGAGCGAGGGCCACTCTCACCTCCGAATTCAAGCCCCTATTGCTAGCCTACGGTGATTCAAATCGCTACAGGTATTCATCATTCTTCCCAGTGCCACCGTACGAGCATTGTGCTAGGTTATGCTCGCAGCAGCTTTGTCTTAGCCCGGGCCTCGCCAATCGCCCTTAACGCTTGCTCCCTCCGTCATCCCAGACCCCCTCCCTGCCTCCCCGCCATCGATCTTCCCTCACTTCTTCCATCATTCTATCCCTCCCCTCATCCCCCTCCTCCTCCTCGCACCGTCACCCTAAACTCCACCTTCACCCTTACAAGACACTACCCTTTCCTCACATTCCACCTCCAGTTGCCCTTCTCATCTCCCACGTCTTCCCTACCCCCACTTTTCATTCATCCTTTGCGCACTTAAGGCCTCTATAGTCATCAACTATTGCGCCTTGCACTCTTTGTCCATAGTGCCATCTCTTTTTTTTTTTTTTTGTTCTAGTAGAGCCCTTCCGCCCCGGACAAAATCTTGCGTCTGGCGGGTACTAATCGAGGGATAGGCAGCTATTACGTGGAGCCGCCTGCACATCTTGATTCTGTTTGGCTCGCTCGCCAGCATTGTCTGTACGTTCCATCTAGGCTACTCCTGCTTCTTTGCCCCATCTTAGTCCCCCCTGTCACACGGCTACCTGCTCCCTGACTAGCAACCACTTCTTACTATCAAAAAGCGTTCTATTCGACCACCTACCAATCGTGACGCGACATTTTTCTCACTTGAAAACCCTCAAGAGTGATCCGGAGAAATTTATCGCCGGTTTCAATTTGTTTCAGAAGGATTCCTGCAGGCTCGTTGTTTGGCCCAGGCCTGGGACAAAGAGGACCAGTGAACCGGAGTCACTGCAAGGCAGAGTCGTGACTCAGACCTGAGACTGACTCTACCCTGAGGACGGGAAGGCAAAGAATTCTAAATTCTGTTTTACTTCTTTGCTGGCCCGGTTCGTTGGCTGCTCACCTAGTAGGTTCCCGCTCGTCTCTACTCTATGTTGTGCTTTACGTTTGTGTGTAAGTTTGACTGATCATGCGTACGAAACTCAGAGGTTCTCTCTGACGTATAAATAAGAGGGTGATTCCACGCCATTGCCTCCGGATTATTTAAGGGCCAAGCTGACTTTAGCTTTTTTGTGGTTTGCAGCTTGGTTTTCAATAACCAAGAATTACTTTCTCCAGACATCTCCAGAGCAACTCAATTTGTTTGTTCCTACCCCTCCATCACCCTCCAAAGCACATAAAATCAGGGTAGGGGAATGTCACTCCCGGAAGCTTACCTCGACGAAATCAACGCACTCAACCGCGAGATACTAAAATCCAAACCCACGGACGTTCTCCAATTCTGTGCTAACTTCTTCAATCGCCGTCTCGAAGCTCAGCGAGTCGAATTTCTACTATCTGTTTCAAATAACTCTGGATTCTCCTCCTCGAATACTTTCGGAGCGATGCCAACTTCTTCAGCATATGTCGGCGGTGAAAGTCTATTCCCTGGCTCTGGAGCGAATCTCGGTGGTCCTCCTTTAGATGGGGGTCGTGGAAGCCCTTTCTCTGGAACAATAACAGAAGAAGATGAAGACGTTGGGCAGAGCCCCACTACTCCCAGCTTTAGACCGGCTGCTCTCGGAGGTCCTAGCCTTTCCAATCCCAATCTAGCTGCACCACCCCCGTCACCAGGCCAATTATTTTTCACTCCTCGAGCTAGATTCACATTCGGCAACGATCAACCTCCACACTCAGGGCTGTCGCACCTTTCCCCATCGATACACCTTTCTCCGAATTCTGCATCACCGGATTTCCCATCCAATTATAATATGAGTCGAAGAACCTCTGTTTCCGCCGAGTCGCTAGTCCCATCATCCTCAAATGAGGAATGGAATCCCCCTGTATACCCAAAGACCTCTGAACAGCTCGATCGTTTGAAAACAGCTGTGTCTGGAAACTTTTTGTTCATGCATCTAGATGACGACCAAAGTGGACAAGTTCTTTCCGCCCTTATGGAGAAACCTATCCCTGGGAAAGGCACCCGGGTTATCACTCAAGGAGATGTTGGCGACTTTTTCTACGTGGTCGAGAAAGGCTCTTTTGATGTTTACGTCAACAGTGCTGGCAGTATGCTTCCCGGCCTTGACGGTATGGGAAAAAAGGTGAACTCAATTGACCCAGGAGGGTCTTTCGGTGAATTAGCATTGATGTACAACGCTCCGCGTGCGGCTACTATCATATCCACAACATCACACAATATCCTGTGGGCATTGGACCGTGTCACATTCCGCCGGATCTTGATGGAAAACACATTTAAGAGGCGCAGAATGTACGAGGCATTCCTTGAGGAAGTGTCAATTCTCTCTTCTCTCGTCCCATACGAGCGTGCCAAGATTGCCGACGCTTTAGAACCATTCACTTTCCATCCTGGAGATGTCATTATTCAGCAAGGTGATCCAGGTGACAACTTCTACATCATCGAGTCCGGTGAAGCGGAAGTGGTCAAGCATGGCATCAATGAACCGATCAAGAGGTTAACGAAGGGCGATTATTTCGGGGAGCTTGCACTGCTAAATGACGCACCGCGTGCTGCCAGTGTCAGAGCCGTAACTAGAGTGAAGCTGGCGACTTTAGGCAAGGACGGATTCCAGAGGCTCTTGGGACCCGTGGCGGAGATTATGCGAAGGAACGACCCCAGGTTAGCTGAGGGTGTTGACCCGCTCTCCAATGTTGGAAGCCCTGGACCCTCAGGTGGCTTTGACGGAGGAAAGGATGTTGTGGAGGAGGCTGCTGGCAGGGGGAGAGCCGTGGAAGTTTAAGGGCATATGGAATTGGTCCTTTCTTAAACTTTCTGTCACTTCAAATGGTGGGTATCAGGCTCAGACCGCTATTTCGGAGTGGTCGAAGGCTATTGGTGTTGCTCCCTTTTATTCCTGTCCTATTGTAACTATTCTTTTTTATTTCTTTTTTTTATTCGTCTCTCCTTTGAGATTGATGCCCATGCATTAATGAATGAACGAGGGAAGGGCAGAGATACAGAGAATTATGACGAAACTAGCAAAATAGGGCTTCCTTTTTTTTTACCCTTTGTTACTTTTTCGTCCTGCTTTTTTTTTGCTGTCCATTTGGACAGCTCGTGGTGATAGAGGTGAGAAGTGTCCAAAGGGGTACGAGCGAGGGGGCGCAAGTTGTCTAGTAGGCATTTATCTGGGACATAGTGGGGCTGCTTGTTACGCTTGGTTGGATGATTATTGAAAGTCATTTCTCCCTCTTGCAGCGCGGTTGAGTTTTTTGCACAGAGAAAATGGATAGGCGGTGTTGGCTGCCGTATTCTCAGCGTGACATCAGTATCATTGCCTCATCAATGGACCGAACAAAGCGTGACTGATCTGCCGTGGTTGACAAACTCGCCATTGTGAAACCCAAAGTATAAGATCTAATGCTAATACCAATATACAAAACGGAACCAGAAAAACCGACCCAGATTTGTAGCAAAACCTAAACCTAATAAACCCCCCCTTTTTCTCCAAGAAGAAAAAAAATAAGGTAATTAACTATCCGTAACCTCGGTCTTCTCCCTCCTCCTCTTGAGAGTCTCCTGCCGGACCGCCTCAGCTCCAGCCTCGACCTCCAACACCCTCCCAATCCCCCTCTTCCACCTCTGCTCTAACGCGGACAAGTCGGGCTGGGCGTCCACCTGCACGCCCTTCCGCTCCTTGTTGACGACCTCGCACTCGGTCTTCAGCTCCATCAACTCCTCCTCCAACCCCTTCAGCAGCGCCTCCAGCTGCGAATTGTGCACGAGCCACGCATTCTTCCCGAACTCGTTCAGCAGCGTCAGGTTCGCGAGGCGTGCTTCCACGTGCGCAGCGGAGGCGTATGCAGCCACGAGCGCGGAGTGCGAGGCCTCAGCTCCCAGATCGTACCGGCTCACGTCGATGCCGCCAACCCACGGCTTGCCGGCTGCGATCCTGTCGAGTTCGGCTTGCGTTGCTGGGCGGAAGTTAGGCTCCACGAGCGGCGGGAGGTGTGGGTGTGGGGTTGTCTTATGGTCGGCAGAGAGTTCGGAGGTTATTTGGTTGTTGATTGATTCTAGCTCGGAGTCCGTGGGGGGAGTGTCGATGTCTAAAGTTTGTTAGCTTTTTGGCTGTGGGTTGGGAGATTGGAGGGAGGGAGGGATGTGAGTGTGGGATTACAGGGGAGAGAATCATAGGAGACGACGGCGTCCGTGGCCGTTGCCATTTTGGTGGTTAGTGATTAGTTGTTGGCGAAGGGTTTGTTTGTTTATTCAGTGGAGAGGTATGTATGACAGCTGGTGGAGTGGTGGTCAGTGGTGGTGGTACGTACTGACGCCCTTTCTCTCTCTCCGGAAGAAGCAGTGCTGTACTTGCGGCTCTAAGCGTTTATTCGATTGCCGGTAGTGTTCCTTGTGGCTTGGCGTAATACCCGCTCGAGGCCAACCAAAACCTAACCTTCAACAAAATTCCCGACTCAGCCTCAGCTTTCTTCTTTTGATGCTTACCGGTATTGCTCACTGAACCCTACTGCAGCTTGCATAATTTAACCTTAAGCCTTGATTATCCCAATCGTGCATCCTAATATTCGAGACAAATCACCCACTCACTCACTCACTCACTCCTATTCGGGGACGGCTGACTTCCTCGGGGCTCTCAAGCTTCACGGACGTCATTTGTCCGATTGCTCATACATACAGTACCGGTACCACGATACAGTTATAATACCGTTCAGCCGTACGCATCGGAGGCATGACCCGAAGCTTGAGGAATTGAGATATATGATACTCTGCTTAAAGCCATAGCGGACCAGTGTCGGTAGCCCAGTTTATTCAATCAAGTCCTAGAAATATACCCGCAAGGAGTTATTGTAGCCGTATGTTGGAAGCTCCAACTTCTAAGTTAAGCTAACTGTAATTGGACTCCTTCATACTTTAGTCCCAAGGCGTGAGGGTGATTAAAGCAGAGACCCTACCATCATCATCATCACATCTAATCAACTTCTAAAACCTCATTAGTGCGAGAGTTTCCGTAACTTAGGGGCTTTCTTTTCTCCGACCATCACTCTTTAGAGACTACTTTCGTTCTTCTAGCCAGAGGGGCTAAAGCGGGTTTCGGGAGGTTTTACTCGAGGTGAGAAACAAGATCTTTGAGAAATCCAAGCACTCACAACCCTTTCGAAATAGATAGCAAGTCGATCCCCAATGTGAGGTTTCAGGAGAAAAGCTTATGTTGTCCCTAGATGGACATTGTGTGGCTTGTTGCTGATATTCAGGGCAAGGATTAATGCCAAGCCGCTGTTACATTCCTCCGGTCTTCTGCGTCATGGATGCCCTTAGATAAAAACCGAGTTCTCTAGTGATAACTTTTGCTAAGTTCTTTACTAAAAAACTAGAAACTGCTTTGAGTTCTTCTATTAAAAGTTTTTTTTTTTGCCCCCAATATCCCACACTTAGTTGCCCTCAAGATGTCTGAAAAGGAGTTTAGAGCTATGGGCCCCCAAGAGCTGATGCGCTTTTTGAGTAGTACTCCTCTGGAGAATCACTCTATTGAAACGCGCTCAGGTAGGAATCATAGGGAGGGCCAAGATGAGGTCTGTATATTTGAGATTTTGTTGATTGAAAGTCGTTATCAGATGGAGTACTAAGTTAGCAAACTTTTTGTTTTTATTAGGAAAATTCCTCGACACGCAAAGAGAAAGTTCTAGGATTGCCTATGATTAAGGCTCAGAAGAAAGGGACTATGGAAATAGCTCACTTGCCACTAGCAATGGTAGAGACATATGATGTACGTGCTGCTAGTGCTATCCGCAGAATTCCCAAAGAAAGAAAGAAAAGAAAACGCCATGCTGAATGAAGTACGGCAGAATCTCTTGAAATCACTCACAACGCTATTCCCATCTCCAGAAGGTGCGGGGCGGGACATAGCCATGTCGACGTTCGAAGGGGATTTGATATCTTCACCGGAGGAGTATATAGCTGTGTTAAAGCCGGGCTTGCACATTATATTCAATTACCCACCTACAGTGGAGGAGATATCAATGAGCTTTGGTGACCTTTGGGCAACACATGCGCCAAGAACGTTATACACGCCGAATCCGAGTGACCCAACGCGAATGGAGAGCGATATCATGAATACATATCTAAACCCTGCATCTCCAACGCTCATCCCCCCTTCAGCGAATTTGAAAAAGTACGAGTTGCAGCCACCAGAAATACACTTCCACGTACCAGCCCCGACCCCAATTAGCATTACCCTATTCAACGCGTCCTTCCCAGCGGCATACTTTTACTCGCCCAAAGACCCAGAAGACGTACCCCTTGCAGGCCCCTCCGCCCCAAAAACCTTCAGCTACACCCCCGAAAAGTCAAGGGAATCGGCGTCAGCGCTAGACTTCACCCCCACGGGTGAGGATGCGGACGTCTCGCACCCACCTTGGAGTCCCTTCTCCCTGTACAAAACACCTGGCGGCGGCAGCGACGGCGATAGTAGCATAAACGCCCCGAGCCGGCACGTTTGGGAGCCCCGTCCCGATGGTGAGTGCAAAGTCTTCTCAGGCGGCACCTTTGCGACGACCTCCTTCGACGTGTTCGCCCAGACCGAGCGACAGCGTGTGATCTGCGCGCTCAGTTGGGAAGTCGAGGTCTCGCCCGACGGGACGATCAAGGACTTGGTATCGGAGGAGGACATGCAGACGCTCAGTTGGCATTCGATGGACGATCAACTAGCTATTCCTCCTGTAGTAATGCGGAAGAGGCGGAAGACGAGTGAGAAGAAGGTCTACGCCAATTATGCAGAGCCTTTTGGTGGTGGTAAGAATAGTAATAGTAGGTGGGGTGAAAAGGAGGAAGACGTGAGGGAAATCGGGAGGGATGGGTGGTGGATGGTTGCACCGAGGAGGTTGTCGCTCTCGTTTTCCGGGAAGCAAGAAGGGGAAAGGACTTTTATTGTTGGGTCTGTTGAGGAAGGGATGGAACTCCTGCAGGCTTTTATGACGAGGTGTGGAGTCGGAGAGGACATTATCAAGGTATCGTATACTATGCATCCCCTCCTTGCTTCCCCACAAATCACTCGGTCTACGATTCACTAACCAAAACTAGTCCTATATAGCCCACTGGGCTCCTAAACTTACCTTCAACCCCCTCTCCCGCCACATACCCTCAACGCTAACAAACCACACGCCCTCGATAGAGCTCTACATGTCCCTAATCCACCCGAAATCCCTATTGCTCAAATTCCTCTACCCCCGCGAACTCCGCACCCTCCTGCCGCTAAGCGTGACTCCCGAACCGCACCGCACAGTCCGCATATTCCCCATCTTCCGCGCTGTCGATGCGGCAGAGATGGAGGCAGAGGACATTGTCCCGAGCGCGGACTTTGAGACCGAGGTCGAGAGGGTCCTTGGTGGAATGGGGTCTTGTGGCGGAGGGTGGAATTGCGGGCATCAGGGGTTTAAAGTGGCGGAGGTGGGGGGCGTTAGGGTTTTCGGACCGCCGGATGGTACAGAGGATGAAGAGGGGACAGTGATTGGGGCTGACCCGCCAGGTGGAGGTGGTCATAGTGGGTGGAGGGATGTTGCAGATTTGGATGCGCTTGTCGTCGGGGATGAAGGGATGAAGGGGATTAGGAGGGAGGGGTATAGCAGCGGGGAGGACACGATTTAGAATTATCCTTCTCTCTGTCTTTTCCGGTACTGCGTGCTATCTAGATTAATTAGTAGTAGTAGTAGTAGTAGTTGTAGTAGTAGTAGTAGTAGTAGTAGTAGTAGTATTAGTAGTAGTAGTTACTAGCACACTCTTGAAGATTGGGCTATAATAGATTAGCCATACTCCCCCCTCAATAACAAAACCACATTTAAATTACAGTACCGGTGCAATACTAACCTCTCTCGAATGACCCAATCACCACTACCAGCCCACCACATCATATCCGCCCTCCCCATCCCCCTCCCCTCCCCCTCAAGCCCCACTATGCAAAGGCACATTATACATCCTCACCACAAAAAAAAAAAAAGTACAATAGTAAAACCCCAGCTCGAACATATAATGCATCACAGGGCAACCCCCCTCCCGATAATCCCTATCACCACAGTCATCTCTTACATTCCTTCAACCAACCAATAAAACCTCCATATTATACACGGAACCTCCTAGTTAGCTAGTTGCCTAGTTGCCAGCGCGCAAGACAACCCATCACGCCTGAAGTATGATACCAATAGGCAGCTATGATACAATACCTAGTCCCCTCCCTCCCACCTACCCATCCCAGAAACCCCACCAAAGCATATCTCTTAAGGACATAAAAACTCATCATTCTCGCCCTTAACTTTTACCCCCATTCGCCCTCTCGCCCCCCCATCCATCACTAAAACGCCGCCCCGCAAGGCGCGCGAGAAGACCCATCCCGCGGGTCTCTAACCAACCCACCTACCTGCCTGATAGAACTAACCATCCAGCTAAATTATCCGCCACTTCATTCATTCATCCTCAGCGCACTACGATATCCGCGGAGCGAGCGGAAAACCCATCATCATCACAGCCCCATCCCATCGACAACTACGAAAAGAAAAAGAAAGAAAGAAAGAAAAAGAAAAAAAGAAAAGAAAAAAAGTTAAACCAATAGTAATGGTTTATATTCGATTTCATTACATAAGCTGCAGGAATATCACTCGAAAAATGTGATAATGTCTCACTTTGTAATGCGCTGGACAGCCATAGTTCCAGACCATCTATTATTCTGATAATGAGGCTCAAGCAATACTCATACTTACACAGCACGCCTACGCCTACCGTACGGTAGCCGCCTGCGCCCGGGGACATGGGAACGAAAAAAACAAAGAAAGAAAGAAAGAAAGAAAGTGCGGAAAATTGATCGTATCATGCTCGTGCGGTGTTTGCAGCAGGACGGTAACCATAGTGGGGTTCGGAGTCAAAACAGCACCTAGCACTAAAAGTGATAATACTTTATTGAGCTTTTTTTTTTTAGATACCGGTAAGGTACCGTACTATACAAGTATATATATGGCTTTTTCGGGCACGGGTACCGTAAAATGCCGTGAAAATTTCACTATCAGATTTGTCGGCGGAAGGGAAAAATTAGCCCCGACAACCTGTGCGGGATACTGTAGGTTTCTGGTTGGACAAAGTTAATGGAGTTTGCGAACACGAGTTGATGAGATCCGACATGTTCCTAGAGGCTGATCTGAGACTGTGACAAGGGGGAAGGGAGGGAGGGCGCTTTCTCAGGAGCTGTTGTCTCCTAGATCAGGAGATTGCAGGGCTGATGGAGGTGGTGCACTTCATGAGATCTTATGGCAAAAGAACTCGCTAGGAAGTTAATGAACGGCCGATTGGAGTTGACCTGCAAAATAATCCCTGTTTTGTGCGAAAACGTCTCCCCTGGCAGTCACACTTCTTACATGTTAGAGCGCAGTGTCGCATTGCGATTCGGTGCATGGATGTTACGGATCGATGGATAGGATAGAATAGATAGAATTGTAATTACCACTTGCCTCTTCTTCTTTTACACACGAGGAAGGAAGGAGGAAATAATTTAATGTATGATGATACTGTAATATGAAAGACCAATAAATCCAACCAAATCGAATAAGGTAAATAACTTAGGGCAGCGCTAAGGTGGCAGAAACTGTCTAAGATGGGGCAAAAAAAAGTATGCAAATAGTGAGGAATTGCTTCTTTCCCAACAGAAACTGAAAAAAAGGGAAAAGAAAGAAAGAAAGGATGAGAGAAAAAGAAAAAAAGAAAAAGCCAGACGGATCGCTACGCTACACAAAACAAGCCAACGAAACAAATATAATAGGAGGTAACGGAAATTGGACATAAAAACTTGTACAGGCTTCCTTTTTTCCGCGGAACGGGAAGGGCGAAGGAAGAAAGGGAAAGAAATGTAGGAGGGTGAATTAGGCGAGGGTTCCCGCGCGACTCGATGCTGCTGAGGAGTGAGGGTGATGATGGTGATGAGGTGGGCGATTTTCACAGTTTCGGCAGTGCTAAAAGTTACTTTGTTAATACTAATCTCTTCCCTTTTCCATTCCTTCGGGTTTACTCGGGGTTGGGGGGGATTATTACGTTCAAAGAAGCAGAAGAGGAAGGAGAAGAAGAGGAAGGAGGAGGAAGCATCAAATATGCATTTTGATGTAGTGACGGGAGAACTAGTTGTACGTGCTGATAATGAATTGCGTTAGTTTTTCCAACGATGATGCTGTGGAGTGCGAAACATTTATGGGGGCTGGGCAATACAATTGGGCTGGTAGCCTGCTTCTGTTTCCTCCCGCCCCGATTTTTCGGATGGCGACTTGGTCGTCGGTGTTTTGACGCTGCTGCTTCTCGGTCTTCAAGGAATTCGGCGGAAAAGGCTTTCAGGTCGTTGATTTGGCTCTGTTTTCGTCGAGCGTTAGCTCACTTATATGGTGTTGGTTTTGATAAAATGGGAAATGAATGAACGGGGGAAACTTGCGGGTAGGAATGGCCTTGTAGCAGTCACCCAGTATACGTCCTCGCCGTCCTTAATTGAGGTAAGCCCAGGATGCGTAGAAGAAGGAGAAGAAATAGCCATGGTAGAGTTGAAAAGTACCTGAGTCCGCTCCAGACTGGCGTATGCCTCAGGGCCTAAGAATGAAGTGATGCAATCCTGAAGAACCTCCCATTCAATACCCTCAGCAGACATGGGATATGTCATTAAATCCTCCTCTCGGTATTGTATAGGCGAAGGGGTAGTGTAATCCATAGTGGTGAGTGATCTGAGGTTCGATTCTTTCCTGCCTTCCTTCCTGCTGCTTAAAATACAGCGGTCTACTTGAGTATAGAAAGGTGGAGGAAGAGTAGCACAGGAAGAGAGGCAAGAAAAGAAAATAAAAGTGCAAGGGCAAAAATACACAAATCTGTGACGGCTGTTCAGACGCCAAGATGGAATTGGTATGAACCAGTAAGGCGAACGTCCGCCTTGTTTTTCAGCCTTGTTCCCTTTCAGGCGGAGCGCGAAAATCCTAGCATGAAAGAGTCTCTACGAGTACGCTTAACTTAAGTCCTTTGACTATAGTACTCATGTAAGGTACACCTACTTTTTTAGTAAAAAAGTGAAGTCCCCGAAGCCTCCGGTCGCATAGTATGTATGCTAAACGTATATCGACAGGGCTCTATGTGCCGTACGATGCTCGTGCTATATAATCACTATTCTCCCGGCTTCATATCGGCTAGCTTTGCTCCTTCTGAAATAGAATACCACCAATATCAACCGTTCTAAGCGCCCAAATTGGCTACTTGGCCATGTCATCACCACTTCTATGATTCAACTATGCACCGAAGCATCTAGTTAACTCCATTGCCACTTGTTGGTGAGCTGCGCTTAAGACCCGGATGGCTGTCTGTATGATTGATTGACAATTTATCCTATAGTATTCCATTTGACAAAGATGATGCAGTACGTTGCTACTGCATCTCACACTTACCCGTGGGCATGGACCTCTCCACCCAGCAAGAGTATTGCCAGCACTCTCCAAAGAAACTAGCATTTCTCCCGTTAATTTGTCGAGAGTGCGATCGTTAGCCTCGCCTGGATTCTATCGTTCTTGCTGCCTCATACTCCAATGCAGATCACCGACGATCCCAAAGATCATCCCCTCCTGACTCTGGCTATATGCTCTGTCAACAAAAGTGGTTCGCTATCTTTGAATAGCCCTGTTTGAAAAATTAATGTTTTCGCTCCTGGGGTGATCGTTGAATCTATTCGGCGGAGTGTCCGGGTTGTATGGTAGAAAAAATGTCCTTCAAATTAAGTTCCAGGGTTCGCAACCCAATAATAGCCCCTGGAGTAGAATTCGGTGTTCGCTGCTCAGGCGGTAAAACTTCGGGCTACGATGCCGTACAGATGTTGCGCATGTTTAATCATAGCCCGCCCTCCGAGCCACAGGTAGGATCTGGTCCATCCAGTTAATGAGGATGTCTTTGGTTCGACTTCTTAACGGCTTTCGGGGAACCAAGCGCCGGTACCTCTGGTGCTCCGCGCCCACTAGCAAAGGAGCATTACCGGCGGACCAGATCGGAGTTCAGTGGACCCAGAGGCAAATGACATCGCCAGAAATGATCAATATATCTTAAGGCGAGCCCGTTCTGTGATATTTTGCCAGTCACATTTCTGGCCTCACTGAAGACTTGGATGTAGTGTGTATTTTACCCTACTGTCCACTGTATAATGCTCCTTAGGCTACTTTCGCCATGAGGCGAGGCTTCGAACCTTGAAATACCGTAGGTAAGTATCGGAATTGCTTACGAAGAAATGAAAGGGCCAAATGTTATTACCTGCCCCGAGGCTATGGATTTTGCATCCAATTTGCACGGAGGAGAGGTTTCACCTTCTAAACCGCCAGCAAACCTACCTACCGGTATCTAAGAGAACACATTGTTGTTTCTTAGAAAAGCTCAGTGTCTATCCATGTTTGATGATCGGCAATGTGCTGCAAGGAGCCACCATGTAGGATGTCGAGCGCGATATCCGGGCGCCGGATGCCTGCCTGAGGTCTGATCCTAGAAGCCAGGACTGGAGTTTTAGCATCTGCAGATGGCTTGATGTAAATCACCAGCTTTGCCAGGGAGGGCTACGCTGACCCATACGATCTACCAATGAGGGGTCCTTGGCGCTCAACGGCATAGCATCCATCGGAAAGTTAATAGATGCATATATTGAGTGTGCACGAGGGTGGAGTGCTTCACGTCTGACACGGCAGATATTACTGGATCAGCTGACTGGTAACAGCTAACACGATGTGCGCTTTGATTCCCTGCTGGGGGGGTTGTTTTGCTGCCTTACATTACTGGGTAAGTCAGTGAGCCCCAACGACTGGTCGTAGAGAGCAGCCAGCACTAAGGGTCGATTAGTATCGCTTCCTTGTCTTTCGGATTGTATTCCCCGGACTTGATGCCCTATCCCCGCTTAATTTGAAGCGGATTATGCTTCTACAGCCTCGAGTGGACCCCTGGGGTCCTCGGGAGTTTTTCGCACCAAATCTCCCTCGCAGGCGAGACTGGCAGCTTCAGAGCCCAAAGGACCATCCTTGTAGAATGGCCTTGGTTCTCGTATCAGTTCTCGCGATGCATCATTCGACATTTGCCCTGTGGGAGGCACATAGCTTAGGACGGACAAATCGGATCTTGAGCCAAAACGGGAGGCGTGGACATTATTTATGTCAGCAACATGAATCTAAAACTTAATCTCTAAGAGTTGAGATTGTGCTCGAGCACGCATACCGCAAGCCTCAACAAGCCCATCCCGAGTCTAAGTGCTCAATTCCAGATCTATTCGAAAGGTACCACCATGATCTAACGATATTCTCGGCGGAAGGTCGAGGCCCGTAGAATCAAGTCACTCAACTCCGGCCAGGCCCTAGTAAAAAAACAAACACTAAGGTATTGGATAAAAAGGGGTGCCAGCCATGTATTATGATTTCCAGAAGTCTTAACAATCTCTGCGAAGTTGAGGAATTATCCCTTCTGTCTTAGGCGCATATCATGCCTCAACCTGATCTAGTAAAAGTCTATGGAGTGTTTGTCGACTCTCTCGGTAGCCCGTCGGTTTTAGGGCCTAGAAGCGTCTTTATGGGTAAGGCTCTACCTAAAGAGTGGTATCCTTTCTTTCTATAATGTCAATAAATCACGACCCTTGTCTAAGACACGATGGGATCTCCCTCCTCAACTCAGCCCAGATTGTCAAGGCGTTCAGAGGTAACGGTATCTGGTGCGTACTAGATAAAAGCTAGGGTGACTCGGGGGTTTTCCCGTTATCGGCCGACTATCATCCCCCCAGATCCTTGTACATCGATCATTGGGGATCCTCCCCCCCTTGCAGATATCGGAACGGCTGTCGGAGGCATCATAGGGCAAAGAAAATGGTTGGCACTAGATCTCCGTTCAGGAGTGGGGGCTGTGATCGCACTTTGCACGATTTTACAGCCTACAGATCGCCCACATCTCTGATGACGAGTGCCGGTACGGATTTTGGTACGCTTCGTCCACGCAAAATGCGGACACCTTGTGCCCACTAACTTAACATGAAGAGTAACTTCTCAGATATGCAGCACCTTTAAGTGCATCTACATACACAGGAACCTTGTAGCTAACTCCTGAGTAAGCATATTAATGCACATTGAAATGATAGACTGCTAAGTATCAATTAACTACGGCCATCTCTCAAGCACCTAAGTAATTCATAACAAGATTGGTGAGGAAAATCGAATGTTTGTATTTTTAATCCCAATCGTCTAAAGCTATAACTCTCGTCAAAACCTCATGACCCATAGAATAGAACATCTATATGGACTCAATAAGAACTAACCACAAAGTAACGAATCGCTGAAACCGAAAACCACTCCCAGCAGATGTCCAGACTCGAAATGCAACACAAAACCAAGCCACATATGTAATAAAAATACGCGCTCACAAGTGCACAACACCAACATCTGACAAAGTAGGGCGCCCGGGCACCCGAAATCGACCCTCACCACCGCGGCCAAATCCAACAACGAACTGATCTCAACAGCAACAGAGTATTTAGAGAAAAACCCCTGGTGGAACTACTTTAGATTTGCCCCTCTTTAGTTCCTTGGACCCTCATTTCTTGATAGAGTATTGGTTGGGGAAGGTAAGAAGGGCATTTTGAACAGAGCGAACACACATACAAATTTGCGCTGAGGAGCTACTTTTTTGTATGTATTACTAAGCGAAGAAAAAAAGTGAAGAAGGGTCGGTTTTCGTGTCCGGCACTGTATCCCCCGAAAAGACTCATAACTTAGCTAGCACGAGTGATATAATATGATCTATGATTTCTCCCACCCGGTCTGGAAAAAGGGATCGAAAAACTCTGCATCCACATCCGCACTGTCCACAAGCTTTTCCCTGCCGGAAGTGGTCTCTGCTCTAAGAATCTCCACCTCGATAGCTTGTTTATCGACACTCTCGTAGAACACCAACTTCTCTAGCGCCGGTAAATCAGAAAAGGCCTTCGCCAAGTCATCAATTGCATCCTCGCGGACTGCATCTGACTCCCTAAAATTCGGCAGGAGTGGTGTCTTAATTGCAAGTCGCTTCAGACGGGGATGGCCAGCGAAGGAGCGAGCCCAATCTACCTTGAGTTCGGTGTCAGCATCCTTGAAGCGAAAAGTTTTTAGATGAGTGGGGTGAAATACAGCTCTGAGATCACTATATCTCCCAATCTGACTGATGCCAAAGACTTCCACATTGGGCAAGTATTCCTTGAATGCCTGGCCAAAACGCTCTAATGCAATTCTCGCCATTTCCAGCTTGCTATCTGTAATGGTCCACCCACTGATATGCGAGGGCATGGGAAGGGCAAGGTTCTTAATACCCGGCCCGTCACGCTGGAGGTGCTCCACCAATTCAAGGAGCTCATCCTCCAAGATCCCACCGACCACAATATCACGCTGCAATTTGAAGGTGTCCAGCCCTTCAAACTGGGCTAGAAAGGAATAATAGTCAGTTGGGATCTCATCAACACATGAGATCAACTGGCGAATGCCAGAACGAGATTCAGAAGATATGGAGAGTACGGTGTCCGTCTCAGCAGGAAGGTTGCGAAGCGCTAGACGAGATATGCTAGGATTTCGATCTATAAAGGATGATAGGCCCGCAACTGTCAAATCTATCACCCGGTTGAAAACAGGCCCGATTTCCAATGCATCCAAAGATGGAAGAATAACATCGGCAAGAATAGCGTGGAGTTCTTTGGTGCCGCTTATTCGAAGAATTTGAAGGGATGGGGAACTGGAAAGGAAGCTATTGAAATGAGAGTACATAATCTCGTCGGCAGAATTATATTCCGCTCTCGTCGATTGCCAAACCTCCCCAAAAAGGGCTGGTCCTGGAAGTCGAAACAACTCCGAGAGGAATTGCACCTGTAGCTCTTTGATACTTGAAGGCAGCCTTCCATCGAGTGGGAGATACCGGACAAACGACGAGGCTATATGGAGGACCTCTATCTGTGGAAGAAGACCTTTCAATAAGATCTCCGCAAACTCGACATCCGGATTGAATAGACGCAATTGGGTAACTCTAGAAAAGCCGTTGCGATCGATTATCTCCTGTAACTGAAATCTCATGGCTATGAGAGCCATCTCCCAGAGCTGCCGTTGGAGAGAGTCGACATGGGGGTCTGCAAAATAGAATTGATGTCCGATTGAACACACAAAAGAGCAGATAAATGGATTGCTACCACACGGAATTAGCATGCGAGCAATATTGCTTGATAAAGGCATATCAGCGAATTCATATTTACCTGTTGAGCGTAGAAACCAGACTAGTCATTTGCGGTAAGCTCGCGCGTTTCTGGACCCCACGTGTTGCTATTGCTCGCGTATCGTTGTAGTCGAGCGAGTCTTCAATCTCGATATCGCGATATAAGAGCGGCGTCGCAGACCTATTACAAGCACGGCTAACCAGAGCCGCAGCAGCTAGGTCCTTTTTCTCAATAAGATTTGCCATTATCTGGTCTACGATCTCAACCGGGAGCCTCATGCTGGGTGCGGTATTCTCAAGAACCCGAATTTTGCTCTTGGATATTCAAAGAGAAAAACTAGATAAGAACCAGGTCCGACCGCTTTCAAGAACTGTAGGGTAAGTAGGATGTGTAAGGTTTATTATATACGGCAGTAGTTTAGTAACAATGCAGTCTCAGCCTTAACTATGCCTCACCGGGCCTAGGCTCGCTGCCAGGTGCGTAGGAAAAATGGAGTGGACGCTAAAGCTTTCTCTGACGAAGAAGAAAAAAAACACCTCCTATGCCCAACTTTCTAGTGCTAGGTGTTGTTTGCTGGTGTTTGCTAGGATTTCTTCTGGAGGTGCTAGACGTCCGTGCTTTCCTACAGCGACGAATGGGCAAGTCCGTGCCATGGTACTTGCACCAGGTAAAGAGGGCGGGGGGGACTGGAGAGCCGGAAGTAGGGGGTGGAGTGGTACAGTGCAAGCAGCTAGGCTTCTGCCTTGGCCTGTGATATCTGTAATTGGAGTTAGATTCTCCATACACTACCAATGGAATCAGAATCAATGGTGTGAAAAATGAGATGGGAAGAGCAGATAAAGTATACGTATATTTCGCCCCCATTCCACTCCGACACCCTACGATTCGTACCACCACCATCATCATCATCATCATCATCACCATCACCATCACCATCACCGTCTTCATTGTCACAATCGTCAGCCGGGTCAGGATTATTCTCACAAGGGAAACAGCGATACTCACCAGTTAACTCATTGAATCTAGATATAATGCACCAGCTTAACCTGAAACCGCTCCACGTAATCTCTCCTTCTGTGCTTGGAGCTGATAGTTATCGAAATACAAAGGGAGTAACCGCATTCGATTGGGTTACACTGATCTATTATACCGGAGTTACTCGAGTACTCCCTAAGCGCCCAATAATCTTTTTTTCCTCCCTTCGCTTTTTCCTTTTTTCCCCCGTTTCTTTCTTTCTTTCTTGCCGATTCCCCTTAGCCAAGCCTCGCTTAAGCGGTCTTTTGTGAACGCCACACTTTGTCGGTGAGGAGATTCCCCGCTGGGTTTTCTTCCACCACTAAAACCCATACCCACCGCCTCACTCGATCATTATTACTCACTCGTATCGACTCAGGAGCCTTTCCGTATGCAGCCATGCGCCCAGGCGAGTACCCTTCTCCCCCATGTGCAGCACAGGATCACCAAACATGCATCGACGTGTCCGGTGGGTGCCACTGTCGGTGAAGAAATCACCTGACCCTGAGTGAAATATACCTCTCAGCCCAAATTCCCGCCAGATGATTGGTCCCTGTGCCTGAATACGTGTTTATATAAAAGCCCATACTTTTTCATTTTTGAACATGTTCGACAAAACCTCCCAATACAGCACTTGCATGGCTTTGCTTCTCCTCTCCGCCAAAACTCCCGTAGCAAGTAATTCTACCCATAAGGGGGCGTTTCGAAGGATGTGCTGAGTCGACCTTTTTACACTTACTCGAGTACCGTACCGTACTCGAGTACAGCTTTCCCCACCCACCCGGCGACTGCCGGTCTCGTGTGTATCAGAGCGCACCACCGATCACGCATAATCGCTAAGAAGAAAAAAAAGAAAAAATCTTTCTCGGCACCATGAATTCACCCTGAGCCCAATGAAATTTATTACCGGGGCTTTGTGTCATAATGTTGGTTGGATAACCCTCCGCCGTACCTCAGCTTTAGAGACCCTCTCCCGGGCAGTTGGAAGCCTTTTCCGATAGCCGTCCCCCAGATTTGGTGGAACTTCTCCCAATTTCTTCCCGAAGTTGTTTGATATCTCTTTCAGGGCGTGACTGACCGACCGGCAGTTGAGCCATATATCAGATTGATATCGCCCCGGGAATTTATACTTCCGATGCCAACTTGACACATTAGTATCCGTAGAAATACGGGCGTTGAGGTCCTAGCTCGAAACAGAAATTCTGAGTGGAACAGTCTGAGTCTGAGGGAGACGGGGTGCGGGAAAAGCGACAGCATTTGATGCCTCTCCTTCTACGATATCCAACGCCACCAACGACGGAGCGTTTTTTCTAAATCGGTAAGGCTATGCGAGTACCCAATGGACAACTACGGATGGTATTGTGGGTTTCTAAAGCTGCCTCCGTCGTGGCGCAAAGACCTTGATAAGTATTAAGTGCACGAAATTTTCTAAAGCGGTCATAGCAGAAGGGAGACTGTTAGTATTGGTATTCCAGGGTGTTAACGGCACCACCAGAGCTTTCTATATACTCGAGTACCAATACTACGCCGCTGTGCATTACCTTAGACAGCGACGAGATTGTGTTGGGGCCGTCATGGGGTTCGATGTATACACGAAGAAGCAAAGTCCTACCGAGAATGTTCGGTCAGTTGTCATGTGATTTTTGCAGTAAATGTAGCATATGGAGCATGGGCGATTCAGGTGAGGCAGCCCTATCTAGGACCAGGTTGGATAAGCAGCAGGGTGACATGATAAACTCCCGGCTAAGAACTCTACCGAGTTCATCTATGTAATCTGTACGATACTCGTATACTCGAGAATCGCTATAGTAGAAAGCATAAATCGCTATGTTTCCGGGAGGTGGCGCAGTCCACCAACAAAACGTGCCAACCGATCCTCCTGGAGATTCACTTAGCACACGTTTGCATAGTTTGCAGAATATTTTGCTTTATCGTACCTCTGAGAACCAAGCGCATTAGATTTACGAAACGATTGAGGAACTTTCCAAACCCCCGGGAAAAATCCCTGCAGATGATCCCTTGGCCGGCCTCTCCGCATGACACCGAGAACATGATCACAAGAGCTCACTCGACAACCTATAAAAAAGCAAAGAAATACTCTATTGACGAGCACAGACACACCGGAGATCTACCACCGGGGTAAAGTCCTGGGATAACCGGGAATGTAAACCCCACACGTGACACAAGACACCGAGTTATCGATCTAGCGAATAACGCATCCAACCCAAACTGAAAAGCTTGATTTTAATGAGCCCTATCACCTTTGGTTGCACCGCTCACCAGGCTTGCAGAGCTTGATTGACATCACATGATACGTCAAGACTTGACTACTATAAGTGCCGGCAGCGCCAGGTGAACTCCCAGGCCAGAACAGAGATTTTGACTGGACGCCGGTGACGACAATACGGATGTAAGCGAATAGCGATGCATTGTTCCTTTGGATTTGTGAATCCCCTAAATTTAGAGCCCTTTAGATGAGACTCGAGGTTTTCCTCTGCGGTTTATAGAATACTTACAACATGTCAGGGGATGAACACAAGCCCTCCTCTAGTACTCAGGTTTTTCTCAGTTTGGAGATGAAACAATTTACCAAAGGGGGAGATGATATTGAAGTTGTCAACATGAGAGGGAAAATCAAAAGCTCTGGGGGCGTGGGATAGACGCGTGGCGGCGACGCCTCATCCTAACTGCATCAAGCAGAAAATCATTGGCACGACCCGTTATATAAAGCTAACTCCCACTCTAGTGGACCGAATGTTTGATCCCATGCTCACCCCACCTTCTTTCTTACGTTCAGCTTCCCCTATTTTTATAATTATCTCTCTTACAACCCTACCCTTCCCAACCGCGATAAAAAAAGCAATCAACAAGCCCAGAATGTGAATAGCGGGGTGCATGAGCGAAACACCACTCGGAAGGCGTCCAAACCCCTGACCCTTCCCAGCGGCAGAGCCTCTCTCCCTTAGAGTGCACTTTCTGAACCTACAGGCACTGTGGCAGGCATGAAGTGCCCGAACACAGGGATTAAATTTTTTTATGGAAAATCACCCGTGCAGACCTAAGCACCCATACAAAACCCGGGCTCAAATGTACTGGTGCTTGATACTAGATACTTTTATCATACAGGAAACCTTGTGTGTCCTATTTTAAGTGAGCTCCCTCGAGCGGTGTCATAGCATCCACTAAACGAAAAATCCCCGAAGGCTAGAACAACTTCTGAGGGTTAGGTTTTAATGCCTCAGGATCCAACACTGATATCGTACAAGGCAAAAGCCCGGTTGCAGCGGCAAACTTCGAAGAGTCGCTCGTTTCCGGTGCCTAGACTGTGCGCGCTCTAGGCCCGGTAGCCGCTCAAAAACAGTGGTCGGATCACACCCCAATTGTCCTAACCCCACCAGTATCCGAATCTCAAACCCAAGCAGGACTACCCAAACCACCTCCAGGTACTAATAATCGTTCCCGTTTTGATCCGCGAGAAACCGCCGGACGGCTTGTCATGGAGAGCTACTCTAGCTAGATTCGGCTATAGATACAACCCATCGTCCCAAATAGGTCTTATAGGATCCAATAAAACAACAATTATAAGTGCGCTTTATCGGAGCTTCATCACTTAGCACTCGGTTAAAGATCCAGCAAATTTACTGGGCGAGGAGCAACTCCGCACTTTAACAATACACAGCCAGAGCTGCCCTCGGCCCTTCACAGCATTTTTTACAGCTTTATATGACTTTTCTTTGGTTCTTTCGTCCGACCTAGTATCCTGTCCGCGACGTCCGACCTCCTCCTGGCCCCGGGAGCGACATTCCCCTGAGGGACTAACTTAGTATTTAAGTTAGACTATATTGCATTTGAGTCCGTTTTCCTCCATTTATCATGGGCTTTAGTGCAAAAAGGAGGGCGTTGGAGGCTGCGGGTGTAAGGTATCGAGATAAAGTGCGGCAGCCGGTGACCTTTGGGGTGGAACACAGGATAACAGAACAATTTTACTCCTAAAAAAGCATAACCTCTCCGTGCAAAAGCAGGTTCCCCTGGCTAGGTATCAGTATAAGCCATATGGAAAATGATATGCAAACATCATTCTACGTTATCGGGAAATGCCCCCTAAGGATAAAAACGACCTACGGGAGCCTATTGCCCACTTCCAAACACCACTGGTGATATCATACAATTAAGGCTCTTTCCCGGTTCCCAATCACCTAGTCAAGGAATAATCCATTCATCAAACCAGAAACGCAAACAAAACAAAGTTCAGTCAAGTTAGAAATCATGCTCACCAAGCAATCTATGAATCAGCCAGTTGGGAACTTCAAAGTTTGCAACTCAACCAGTTAAAGAGCACCAGCACGTTTTCACTATAAATTGGGTAGCCCCCTAGGACCATAGTACAATCCCTCTCACCGACACATCGTAAGTCGGATCTATAGACACGTCAATTACATATCGCCCAGTTCCTGGGCTATAGAATATCATAAGATCTTTGTGGGGAGTTGGAGGGTCACTGAGCAGACACCGAGATAGAAGGCGAAACCTACAATGCCATCCCACACCATATTGGGAACCGATCTTTGAAAAGATAAGTCGTAAAAGCACTCACTTCTTGGGTTCGTTTTACGGAAGATGTGTTCACTAAGCCCAAATGTCCTAACAGCAACCAGAGACCAGAGATCACAGCAAAGAAAGAAAGGAAAAAAATCTCTCAACTTACCGTATGTTACCACAACACAGAGCAGAGCTCTGAGACACTATTACTTTAAAAGGTAAGCACACGCGGAATGAAGACAGAAGGGTAGTGTATTCTAATGGAAAACACCCTCACCCGCAACTCACCCCAGGGCAAAAGAGCCGCGGACAAGGACTTAATTCTCCTCACTACCACTTTTACGATACTAAGTGCCCCTTCCAACTGTGTCGAAACCCGGATCTTATTAGGCAGTCGTACGCAGCAATGTTTTAACAAAGGTCGCGATAACAACCCACTTTCGGAAGCCCGATAGAGAAGCAGATCGCCCCTGACCCACTTGGCGGTGAAAACAGTAAATCGGAAACGGTATCTGGGCACAAGTGATGCCTAGTTGTCAGGCAAATAGTGGGGAAGGAGAACATATGCTCACTGGCTCTTCACTAGGCTACAAACCACAATGAGACACAGCTACCGGATGATCTTGCATCAGCATTTTTAAACCACGGACATTTAGGTCTATACTCGCAATTGAATGACGTTTGTGAACACAGCCGCTATTGCATGACACTAAAATCTAAGGAAAAAGGCTGGATTTGGGCTGTATGCAGTGACAGTCCTGTTCACAAACGTCATTCAATTGCGAGTAATACCACAATACCACACGACAGCACACTTCACATACCCCTCCACAATAACGTCACAGCAAAGTGTCGGAACAAGCACCAATACTATACACTCACTCACCAGAAAAAACCCCCCATAAAACACACTATTAACGGAACACCAGCCGCGACACCACACAACTCATTAACCTACAACTATCCACATATGCATTTCTTTCAGGAGGGAAAAAAGAAAAGAGAAAAAAATACGCAGGAAACTAAGCCAGCATTTAGACCTCACAGACCCAATGTAGTGTAATTTATTGTATGTTCTGCACATACACACACACATGCACATACACAGTACCATAGTGTACAAAAACAAGGCCCTAGATATCAAAACCAAAGTGGGTACCCACCCCAGCCCGATACAGGAAATACTGACTGCTAATCAATCAGACCCCCCAAACAACACTCTTGAGTTTGTAAAAATAAAAATAAAAATAAAAATTATATTTTTTCCCCCCCCCCCCAAGATAAAACCACCACCGGACAAAGCCAGAACAACCCATCCACCGCCACCGCCACCACCACCACCACCACCACGGTTCGTGGTGTACTATACTATACCACTGTGGCTCAAGGCGGGGCCGAAAAGAATAAAAAATTAAACAAAAATTAACAGGGAGGAAGAGTAACAGTGTGAAAGGGGGGGGGGTTGTCTAATTTACCTTTTCGGAGGTGCTTTAAAGATTCAGAACATGGCATTAAAATAACAATAGCAGGAAAAATTATTACTTAAAAAGAGGATTCAAAAACCAGAATCAAGTCAATACAGAGGGATCCTTAACATCGGAAGTAATGAATAATATGAATGGTGGTGATGGATTTAAGTTAAACGTAGACAGCGGCGATCAGGGAGGGGGTGGGGAAGAAGGAGGAGGAACCAAGCTTCATCAGAATCTCCTAACGGGCATCAAGGAATTATCCGTGGTTCGTGGGACTAGTTATTATAATACCCGGAGTATATGTACAGTACAGTAGTTAGTTAAAATCAGCGGGCTTTGTAGAAGATTGAATGGCCTACTTCCCCCTATCCTCTCCACCTTTTTTTCTTTTTTATTTACCTCTATGGAAATATGAATGGGTAACTACACTGCATTAAACACAACGAACCATCCACCGCTTCATCCTAGATCCTCCCCCCCCAAAAAAAAAAAAAATTATTTCCAATCTCTCTCCTCCCCCTCCTCCTCCCTCAAATTGAATACTCCCACTACAAAGTCTACAATAATACATGGTGGAACAGAATTTAAACACCACATTAGCACAGGATACGAGAGTGGCCATGGATTCTAAAGATTATTGATATTGATATTGCTATTGCTATTATGATGTCACTCACTGCATGGCAAGGTTACTTATCGAGCTTGGAGAAATGGGAAATGTGAACCTGTGAATAGATATAGTAGTAGTGGTAGCCGTATGATATGACAGCTACTAGTAGTTTAAGGTCGGACAATTAGCAGTTTCCTCTTTTTCCTCCTAGGGAGGGGGGGGAGAACGGTACCGCTTGGTTGTGTATGTGTGGGGAGACTCCCTCATAAGCTCGATCCATCCAGACATCACAGTTCAATACACATCTGAGCAAGATTTCTACACATCCACCCCGCCCTATCACGACTCTGTGAGGCGCTCCTTATCCAAACTACGCAACGCCACTCAAGCCAGCTAGTATATACGCAATATAGAATATCGAGACAATACAGCACCTCCACCAACCCCTACCCTACACCCCATCAACCCCGTTACTCCACCATCAATCGAGAAAAAAAGAAGAAAAAAAGCATATCATAGATCCATCAACAAACCCCATGAACGTACAGTACCTATCGTACACAGAATTCACTCGGCGCGTTCCTAATTTACAAGTCCAACCACCACTACAAATCGTGGTTCCAGCCAAACAGCTTCTTACGGGCCAAAAGGCAAGAAACTGTCTGGTCAGAAGCGCGGTTTATAGCGACAAGCCTTGCAAATCACGCCGCGCCAAGCACCTTCCCTACCTCCACCCTCCCTACAGCACCCGCACAAACATAGAAAGCAAAAGCAAGCACGAGTGAGAACCCATGAATAAAGAAAAAAGAAGAAAAAAACTTGGATCGTAGTCGTAAGGTGGTGATCGAGTTATCATGATAGACAGGAAAAAAATAAGAAAAAATAAGGGATAATAACTAAGAAAGGGGGAGAGGAGAGAGGGAGCAACTCCGAGTACACGTTGAGTTATTCCCTTGAGGAGGAATGAAAGCAAGAAATACTATAAGTAAAAAGGTTGAAAAATACGAAATAGAAACGGAAATTGGATGGAAATTGTAAATTGTAAATTAAGAGTTGCCGCCCATTACGTTATACAAACGTTGGAAAGTTGGAAAGTCGAGCCCGCCGAAAGCACGCGGGCAAGGGAAAACAGAAAACAGAAAACAGAAAACAGGTAACAGGTAACAGGTAACAAGCAACAGGCAATAGGTAACAATAGGAAGGGGGGTTACTCTGGGTGTATGGATACAGACTATGAAACGATCAGATCATTCACAAACAAGACACATGACAGAAAGTCAAAAAAAAAAAAAAGCACAGCCACAGCACTTACTACTTATAACCCACTAGCCCGCCTCGAAAGCCTCGGCACAGGAGGTACACTCCCAACATGAGGAACCGGGGGTGGCGGAGAATGGTGGGCACCCTTAGCGCCACCCACTCTACGACTCGCGGTCGGCGCCGCCAAAATAGCATTATTCCGCCCACCATCCAAGCTCCCTAATATGGGTGTAGAAGCCCTCTTCGGCAGCGCACGCAATCCTGACCCAAGTGAATATGGCCGACGCGCATTCCTCGGGGTAGAAGTGAGATTAGCCTCGCCAAGACTCTCGATAATCGTCATCCCGGCCATGGCGGTGGCATTGAAGCTGCCGCCGAAACTGGTGTTCATGGCGGGTGACGGGGGGACCATTGAGAATCCCTCATCTTCCTCGTTATCGTCCACTTCCGTTTCCTCGCCTTCGGCAATATCGGACCGGCCTACTGGCGAGTCGTTGCTTCGTCGGGGTGTTTTTTGCTGGGGCGTCTCAGGGTCTGTGGCGGCGACGACCCTAACAGTGGAGTTTGCGATGCGTGCCGGGATTTGCGGGACTGGTGGGATGTTGGTTCCCCGAGTAGCGTTTTCGAGTTCTTGCTTAGCTTTTTCAAGTTGTTCTTCCAAGTTACTGACCTTGTTCCTTAGTCGTTCTTGCTTTTTTAGTTCCCGCTTTGTTGGGCCACGCTCTCCCTTTGCTGTATCGCCATCCTTCTTATCTTCTTTTCCGATGATAGAGTTGACGAAGACTTTGCTCTTCTTCTTGACTAATGTTCCCACTCCGTTCAACTTGTTGGCGGCACCCTCTACAAGAGGAGGAGAGAGCATTCTCGAGGACGTCCGGGAGTGTCGGGCATTCTGCCTATTGGTACTAGCACTTCGGCGATCGGAGGCTTTAGGAAAAGTCGACGATGCGCGGGAATAGTCTGACAGTGACGATCTCATGGAAAGATCTCCCTGAACTCCAGGTTCACTCCGCTCACTGCCGCTGTCGCGCCGCTCAACGGAAATAGCCATTCCTGATATCCCCTTCTCCCGGCTAGTATGAGCTGCATCATCCCCAGCAGAGACCTCATCGCCTGAGTCCGTGCTTAGAGCCATTCCGATATCTTCATGATTGCCATCCATTCCGGCCATTACATAATCGTCGTACTTAAACTTGATCTGATTTGCGCCAGCAACAGCAGCAGCATTCCCAGTCAATCCCTGGGCTGCACCGAGCCTCTTCATCTCTGCGTAGGCTTTCTCGCTCCTCTTCCTCCGATCGGCTAACATTCTCTTCTTTCGCTCATGAGCAATATATTCAGCCTTCTGCTTTTCCCATATGTCCTTGATACGATGAGCGAATTTGAACGGATTCAGAGCACCTGCTGCAGTACCTATCGAACCAAGTAGACTCGTATTTGCAGAATTCATAGTATCATTGCCAGTGCTGTCGGTGCTCTGTCTCTGCGCCGGTTCGTATGCGATTTCGTCCCCATCCCTGTTCGGGGAAGAGCTAGAGAGCAGCCCAACGATATCTTTAGGAGGAACTGCACTTGCACGATCCCTCATGCTGCCCTCAATAAACTTGCTAACAACCGTAGATCCCGTATCGGCAGAGTCATGAGCCCGCATCCGCTGCTTCTTGGGAGGTGTCGGAAAATCATCATTTACCTTCGCCTCCCCCGTCCGGTTAGACAATTTCCTCTTAGCTCTCTTGGGTGTTCCTGTCTCTTCGTCATCAGATTCGCTGTCAGAAGACGCAGGACGATAGGCGTGGTCGGCATCGGACTTTCTCTTCTTCCTGTAAGGCCCGGGACCCAGTTGACTAGTCGACTGCTCGTTCCCTGCAACGGATTCGAGTCCGTCGAGGGCTGCCTCCCCACTTTGAGTTTGAGCCTGACCTGTGCTGCCTAACGTTGCCGATGCCTCCTTTCTCCGAGCATAACTCTCTCGTCCCCTGATCCTCCTGATCTCCCTCTTCTCCTCCTCCGTAAGAATGCTCATCTGCCTACCCCGCTGCTCCTCCTCAGGCTCGTCAGGCTCCGTAGCATCGTCCTCATCATCGTCGGGCTCAATATCCTCGTAAATATCTTTTCCCTCCGACTCCCTATTCAGATCAAACGTAGAGGTACTCATCCTAGCCCGCAAAGTCTCCCTCAACACCTAAACAGACCGTTCAGTTGGACTCAGCACAAAGCCAATAAAAACCAAAAATAAAAACCAAAGCAAGAAATGCTAGGCCTGAGCAGTAGATTACTCACCTTCTGAGGTGTCGAGAGCATGTTGTCACCCATCTATAGATGGATTGGCAGATGAGCTGGCCCGGCTTTAATCGCGTAAAAGCGCAGCGCAATCTCCCTTCGCGCACTCGCAGAATTTAGAAGGAAAAAAAGGCGTGCTGTATCGTCAATGCACGGCAATGGAAAGGTGAACACCCGGCGGCGGCGGGGGCGGCAGCGGATACCCACCTGTTGGTGGACAGGGTTATGGAGGAGGGGGGATGAGATCGCCGTAGTAGAAGCAGCGTGGAGGGGGGAAAGGAGAAGAGATGAGGAATGAAAAATAGAAAACGGGTTTGCGCGAGGACAAATTTCACACGTGATTTCGCTATTTTCCTCTGTTTAGGAAACTGCCGTTTCGAGACAAGGAGGTACGGAGAAAAACAAAACACCGGAGCAGCGCATCACAAAGCACGAAAGGTGGAGGGCTCCCGTACGAAACCAATTCTAGAATCGACTTTAAGTACTTTCACTCATTTTTATCCTTTAAATTTGAATATAGGATGAGGTAAAACAAAAGCTAAAACAGAGACCAAAAAAAAACTTCCTTAACCACGAGAATTACAAGACAAGAAAGTTCAAGCAAGCAGAGTTGATAATACCAACGACGAAAACAAAACTAAATAATGAAACCTAAACCTCCCTCAGATTTTCTAACAAGATATCCCTCCAACACTGTACTTCCCCCCCTCCAACGAAATTGAATGGCCGTTATTGCAGACCAACCCATGAGACAACAATACCAAATCAAACAAAAAATAAATAAAGATGCCTTCGTGGTATAAATTACGAGTCATGAGTATCGAAACAGAACCCTAAAAAACCAGATTCATAAAAGCAAAACTCCTCCCGCTCCCAAAACTTGAAAACATCACACAAACGAAACGGCGAGAAAGAATTTGGTAATGGCAAGTTTAAACTGTTACTTGCTGCCCCCGTCCAGTTTTCCTCTCCCTCCTCAAGTAAACCGAGCTTAAAGACACAAAACAGAAAACAGATCGAAAAAAAAGGATAAAGAGAACTTTGTTTGCGAGACAAGGAAAAAAGGGGAGCAAGATAATAAGACAAACAGAGACTGGAGGTAATCCATGATCGCGATACGAACAATCTCCTAAAGAAGCTGGAAAAATATATCAACTTGAAAAAAAAGACGGCCTCCTATGGACAGATAAAGAAAAACGAAATAAAATCGGCAAAGAAATATAGAGTAAGAATGATTGTAGTGTAGCTGGCGATTTCGCAAAGGAGAATGTCAGACCCTGACTGAAGTTGTCCATAACCCGAAACGAGCTTTCCTCCACAATTCCAATGTACAGTTCCGTACCCAAACCAAGTAAATAATACCAAAAAAGAGTAAGAAAAAAAAGTCGGGGTCGCCAACCAGGATATCATAAAAACACATGCAAAAACAAGAATCACCAGATCAAGCCAAAACAATGCACGCCGGAACATTAAATCCAATACAACGGGTTTAGATATCACTCGCTACTGTTTAATCCTCTCCAGGCAGCCTGCGAACAATCTCGACACCATCGGCACGACGGTAGCTCATCTTCAGCTTACCAAAATCGTAGGCATCGTCATCAACCTCAGGCTGTTGAGCATATTGCGGGGGGTCGCTTCCGTAGGCAGCAGAGTTCGAACAAGGTCTAGAACGGTTCTGCATTGGACCTTCAACATGGGCATTGTTGAACACTCGTCCCCAAGGCCTCTTAGTCCCTCTACCTTCCGAATCCTTCGCAGGCGCACTGCCATTGGAGGGTCCCCAAGAATCGTTGGATGGAGCCGACGGTGCAGTGTATTTTGGCTCGGGATAATAGGCAGGGAACTGGTTGGGATTTGGTGGTGGTGGAGGTTGAGACATCTGGGGCGGAGGAGGCCTCTGAGACGACATAGGCCCATTTGCGTGAGGTGGATAAGCGCTCGGTGAAGGCAAAGCAGCAGGAGGATTTGTAGAGTTGGGAGTAGTAGGTTGGCTGTTCCAAAGTTTGGGCTCCAACGCAGGCAAGCCCAATGCTGGCAACCGAATAGGAGGAAGTGAGTTGCTTGTAGATTGAGGAGGGGGCGGTGCATGCTGTTGTGGCTGTTGCTGGGGCTGTTGATGGTGATATTGTTGCGGGGCGGGGGGACCAGGTTGGTAAGGCTGGTGTTGGTGCTGCTGCTGGTGGCCGTAACCATTCTCCATCTGACCATTGTAAGGAGACGCTGCAGGCGTTCCAGGTCGATAATGTTGAGGCGGCTGTTGGCGGTAAGCAGGATCAGAATCCCGCCTTGCACGGAATTCACCAGAGTCGCGTCTAACGTGATGGGGTTCATGTCTGGGCTGTTGTTGGACCTGTTGGTTGGGCAACGAAATCGAGTTATCACGCGAATGATATGGCAAGGGTGCGCCATATGGGCTCTGCTGTGAGCGCGCAGACGGGGGCATATGAGGAGACGGATGATGCACATTATTTTGTGCATGGGGCTGCGGCGGATAGCGAGATTGGATATCCTGTCCATAGAGTTCCTGAGGTGGGTGAACATGTGGCGGGGGTGGTGCGGGAGGTGCGGGAGCATGACCATTGCTTCCAAAAGCAAGATGTTGATGCGCGCTCTGAGATGGTGGCCCTGTAGGAGGTCCATAAGGAGGATAGTTCTGGTTAGGGGTCGAGTATCCATTTTCGTGTCTTGGAGCCTGTGGCATATCTCCCATGGCGGAAATCATAGAGGCATCAGATCCGCTTCTCTTCCGACTAATGGAATCAGAACGCTGCATTGGATGAGGCGTAGACTGATGATATTGCGACGCATGTTGCGCCCTGATTGAGTTCTCAATATCAAATTGGTCCGGTGTAGCTGCCCTCCTCGATGCCCTCAACATAGCAGTCTCATCCATATGACGGTCCTCACTGTCCCTGCTAGGTCTATCGCTTCTCCTTCTCATCCTGACATCCCTTCTAATCCTCACGCGGCAACCTTGCTCGGCCACGATCCTAGATAGAGCGGTGCTCTCTGCCAACCCAGGAAACTTCTTGGCGGAAAAGACCGTGAATGCCTTGGACTTGACATCCAACCTATGGGTACAATATTCCCTTGGTTCCAATGGGTCCTGTGGAACAGGATATCCCTCCTCTTCCTTGGTCTCCTCGTAAAGGGCAAACCTGAGCCTGTATTTTCCCTCATGGCGAACAGAAAGATCTGGGAAGATGAAATATCCAGCCGGGTTGGGGCGATCCAAGTATGCCATACCAGAAACCGGAACACCCGTCAAAACTGGGGCTGGAGCCGGAGCTGGCATTCCTCTTCCTTGAGCAATGGGACGTGCCTGTTCAAGTGTAGCGAAGAGGAAAAAGTTGGAGTTGTGGGAAAAGGTTCTACCATCATTAGCCAAGTTTGAGCAACACAAGCCATATTTTCAACCTACACATCAGTCTTTTCATGCCCCTCGAATAGTCTCAACTCCACGACCGGCGGAGGATCGACTGGCCTACGGTCCGCGTGTGCTATACCCGTAGACTGATCAGTAAATCATTATTCGCTGCCAAACATTGAGGTACTAACACTTTGCTCCTTGTCCACAGGCTCTCGCCCTTTCAGGTTGCTGGAGAACTTGCATGCGATATTCAAGTTTGGTGCCATTTTGGAGCGTACGACTGAACGTCGCTACAGTCTCTGGAATATCGTGAATACTAATGGTTTTTGGGCCACTCATTTTGGCTAAGTGTTCCTACTAGTAGATGATAAAATCTACTAAACTCTTCCCATCCCGATAAAAGTCAGCAATGGGTAAAAATATGGGCCGAACCGAACAAAAAAAAAACGTACTTTTTGTTCTTTGATTGGATGAATCGAGATACCCAGTATCGAAGAAAAGGACACGAAAAATACTTAAACGAGAGTTAGATTTTTCTATGAAGAGGCGGGTTATGTCAGCGGTCGAGTATTTACCAAGTCCCCCGAATTCAAATCTCAAGGGGAGAAGAGTTAAAACACCAAATTGGGATGAGAGAGGAGCAGATTTCAAAATCGTTCATCCCCGGGAACCGCGCAAGACCCACACCACACACTAAGAGAAATAAGTTCACTCACTTTTGCTCTAATGTAAAGAGAAAAAATTATATAAAAAAAAGTCCGATCCTACAGGCTTTCTTTATTTTCCTTTTCCTCTTTCAATATCGATTTTCAAACAGTAAAAATCAGCAGAAACTCTCTTTCCAAGTTTCCTAGCTTTTTAATTTTCTCCCCAAAAAATCGTCCTTCTCCTTCAGGCGCCAGATTTCCGCGCGCCGCACACCTTCAAAATCCTCCTCCTCCTATTCCAGCCTGGCGATCGGTCACCTGGTATCCCTCGTGGTTTCGCAGCCGGAATTCTGAATTGAGCTCCAACGCAGAGATATTAATGGCCGCTGTATAGAATGATTGTGAATAGCCAGAGTTGAACAGAAGGCGGAAAACAGGGCCGAGATATCTTTTGGCGCCGCTAGTTAGTAACAAGTGAGCTACCGACACTTTTCTCTCTTCTGAACAATGTTAGTCCAGGAGGAAAGCTGAGGTGTGTGGTAGGTGGTGGTGATTATCCGAGTTCGCGACTTACTCGACCCGTCGCATGCCTCGGTGGTGGGATGGGGAAGATAGGGAGGATCGAGAGAAGAGGAGGGTGGGAGGAAGGGAGGGAGAGCTCAGAAGAAGGGAAGGTGGTTGGAGTCGGGAGAGGACTGATGCAGACGGCAGCGGATGGGCAGTGGGAGGAAAGGAAGGGGGTGTGTGTGGCAGTAAGAAGTGGGTGAGATGAGAGGCGAGGATCACAGAGGGACCTGGAAATGTGGGTGGGAGTGAGTGAGTGAGAGGCTTGCTTCTTCTGCTTCTCCATACTCTTCACCATACCACATCAAGTGTTAACTGCGGCTAACCCCTAGACCATCCAGTCCAAATGTGCACTGGGCAGACTTGGTACGGCAATTATTCTTACATATTTTCCACACGGAAACAACAAAGGCGGATATCGCTCCTCTCCCAGCTGCCTTCTTCTGTTTTTGTAACTCATTGCTTTCACTGCTCCACCAACAGTTGGCCCCAGATATGTGTGGAGTGTATATCTCGCTCCTCTTCTTCCTACTCTGCCCTGCTGCTCCTGCATCTGCTTCTGCTCCTCATGTCCGCAAAAAAAAAAAAAAAAAAAAAAACAATGAGAGAAAGAACAGTACAACCAAGCACAAGTATGATAATTCCAGGTCCAGCTGGCTACCGGCGTAAAGAACTAGAGTTGAACCAACCAACTCCTCATATCACACACACCAAGTCTCACCTTCGCACAACCACAGGCTCGCTCTTCAATTTCTATTCGAGCATTTTGCTCAATCCCTTCCCTCCCTCTCCTCTCCTCTCCCCCTCTCCAACTCCCTTCTCACTCCACCGCCCCCATACCACACAACGGAGTTCACATCATCAAGGGAGGCAAATATTAAACAACTAGCGAGGTGCATCAGAAACCGGCAAGAAGAAGAAGACTGCCAGAGATCCCAGTCCCAGAGCGTGGGATGGGGGACCAGCATACCCTCCCTGATTGGAGCTTGGCGTTTTCAAGTGCATCTGGGTGGGTGGGACCTTGGTGTGTGGTTCGTGGTGGGGGTTGGCCTTCTCTTTCCGTCGAGCAATTCCTTGTAAAAGTTTGACCCGTTTTCACTGAGCCCTTCGTATGGTAACTGTGGTCACTGGTCACCAGTTGTCGAAGACTTGGAGTGGGTGTCCGGGCACCTTTTCTGGCTGGCTGTTGCTGTTTCTTTCATTTTTCCCTTTTTTTTTTCCTTTTTTTTTTCTTTTCTCGCCTGCCTGCCCCAGGCGATTCAAATTTACCGATTGGGTTCCTGGCACAGCATTTTGGCTCTGCCTCCCTCCCTTCATTTCTTTGGGGTTTCCTCGGCTTCTACCTTCCTCAGGCTCCGGCTATCGTGGAAAATTGCACGTTTTCGTGAGCCATCCATCCTTCCTGACTTTCCCCATATCATACGCGAACAAAAATAAAAATAAAATAATAGTAAAAACTATTGGTTTCCCATCTACGCCACAAAACAATTAACCCACCACTTCGTATGGTAGCCTAGAAAAGCTTCGTCATACTCGAGTACTAGTACTCGAGTAGGGTACAAGTACCGCAACCATAACCCGAACAAGAGTGGCAATGGAACATGAACATTAGCTTGTCTCCAGCATTAATAGTCTACCCTTATATAACCCCCCTCCCTGTTAAACGGGAAAAAGGGAAGGAAGAAAGGAAATATTCTCATCAAAGAAGGGGAAATTCAAAGATTAGGAAAAAATTCCAACGCCCAAAGTTCTGTCTCTCGCGCCATATCCCTGGTTCATGAGATGGGAAAAGACCAACCTCGGCGCTTCTTATACCCCTAATTCAGTAACCAAAGTTGCCGATTCCTTCCAAGTACCTACGGCACTGTACGAGTACAAGTACTCGTACAAGCACCTGTACTCGCAATCCTTACTGTACCAATAAACATTTCTTTTTCCCACCGGTTCTTGTTGAACACAAAACAGGATAAAAAGAAGAAAAAAAGAATAAAGAAAAAAAGGATGGAGAAAAAAGAAGAGAAAAAAAAAAGAAGAGGTTGTCCTTCATGCTCCCTGCTGACTCGAGCGCTGTGGACACAATATTCCTCTTTTCCCAGGGCACGGCTTGGCAGAACCGGCAAAAAGGTCCCAAGCGCTATCGCACAGTAATTACCGGTGCGGTATTCAATCATCCAGCAAAACGAACCCATTTAAACGAGAATTCTCGCGCTTAGTACAAGTACGAACTCCCATAACAAGTTCTCTAATACAATACCGCACAGCAAAGAACCGTATCAATCCGCAACTGAGGCCCATCATTGCCCCAGGCGCTGCACTGTACTAGTACTCGAGCATTCCGCTCCTGCTCCTGCTTCTGGGCCTCGGTCGAACAGCAAAGGTCAGCCAGCCCAATTTATTACACCAGTGCTCTACCTTCCAGGCACCACCGGCAGTTGAAAATTAAATGGCCTCTCTATTTTAACCTCTTTTTACCCACTCCCTCCCAATCCTTCCAAGGATTAACCTAACTTCCCTTGCAACCATTGGGCGGGAGCGTTTGTGTGTGGATGCGTCGAGTTTGAATACAGTATTGTTGACTTGGAGGGGGAGGATCCACTTTGGCTGTGTGAGCCAAGCTTTTCAGGCATACTTGTGAACCATTTCTGTTCTTGTTGCAGGGTGGATGAGCGGATGGATGAGGGTTGACCGACCGGCCAAGAACACACACCCCAAGGCGGATCAGGCAAGGCCTTAAGTTACTTTTTCTTATTCACAATTGCAGTGTAAAAGAGAGAGAAAATGCTCGCGCTGCTCGCACAACGGTCCTTGCTTGTGTTTCAGGATTCAGCATCGATAGAGAGATACCGTACGAGCGCCAGGGATGGTTTACCAGCAAAATAACCCCCCGCCTCGCACGAAAACATCTCCCCTGGCACTTGTGCATGTACTGTAGATTGTTTATTACCGTCCCGGTACTCGTAGAAGTATTTATTGCTTTGGTTTGCCCGCATCTGCGAGCCAAGAATTGGCCCTCCCCAATCACAGGCCTGTACGACAGTCGCGATTCCAAAAAAGGGTGCCAAGGCTTGGCGCAGAGACACGGTAGAGAATCGTTGATGAGCTGTGGCGTACGGCAGAATACAGCAAGGTGAGCCAAGGTAGAACATAGTTTAAATAAAGAGGGGCCCACAACCTCCCGATTTAAATTCAATAAACAAATAAATATAATATTATTATTATCATAGAAGGCTCTATTATTTCCAACCTGCTGTCGGATTTGGGAACACTTGTAAATACAGTCGAGATCTCATGCTATGAAGATCGTGCAAAAAACTTGTCCGTCACTTTTTTTCTTTCCTTTCTTTTTTTTTTCATTTTTCATAGGGTAAACCTGCTTGAGCCAGAGATAGAACGGCTGGATGAGACCACGCGGTCAATGGTGGCGCTGTTGGTATTTCGAGCGAGACGGAGGAAGGGTCCTGCTGTGCAGGACGGTTGTTAAGAACTTTGGTCCCCGTATCCGGCCACGGAGAACGATGGAGTTGTATCTCTACTACATCTTCCCCGTATTCCATGGTACGAATATCTGGCTCATTTATCAGGAGTAGAGTAACTTCACGGGTAAAATCCAAACAATGGCAAATTCCAAAATTCGAAACCAAAATCCGACACGGCAAAAAAATGTAAAACCCGCGACCACACTCATTGCTCAGCTTGTGCCCAAACAGCCCTTCTGTGTGAGAGCCCATCATCTCCAATCCCCAAAAAAAGCGGCATCCAGAGGACCCTTCGGTTCAAACCCTTCCAAACCCTTAATCCATCCACCCACCCACCCACCCACCCACAACCAACCCACTAACCATGCACGGTCTCATTTGTGGCTCGCGATCAGACCCATCCGCCCATCCTACCCACCCACCTTTTCGTCCCTTTGCTTCGCTTGGCCTACCGAGCGAGGTAGGGCAGTCCGGTGGTAATCACCATGCCTTTTCCTTCCTTCCTTCTTCCCTGCGAGACATTCTATTCGGTATGATAACGAGTCGCCTTCCCCTCTTCCCCGCGCATCCGATCAAACGTCAACTGGGCTCATCGGCACGAGGTGGAGTGAAGCGGTCTAATCATACTCGCGTTTTTGGGGAGAGAAAAAAATGGACGGAAAAGCCCTAATTCACGCTTTCCTGCGGCACCGCTGTCTCTTTTCCTTGGTATGGTTGGAACAGATCACAGGAGAGCGTCTATCATATCCAACGATAGGGTGACGATGTGCTCATGGACTAAGCTCCAAAGGGTCGTTTGTGCATTAGAGGTGGATGGATGATGTCTGGTAACGTATCATATCATTTGCTTTTTTTGGCTTGACTTGACTTTGGTGGTTCCAACGATTACCGGTAATGGATTGATGGTTTTCCTTGTTTTCCTTCTTTTTTTTTGGAATCTCGATTTTTTTTGTTGGGGATCAGGGGATGGGACACAGTGCAAAGGACCTCAAACCGGGGCCAAGAAAATGCCAAATCCCGATCTCTGCTGAGAGAATCTCAACAACAAACTTTGGGGAAATAGGGCCTACAAGAGGTAGCCCTTTCTTGAGAGAAGAGATGAGTGGCCTTTGGCATTCTCAATCAGATACCGGTATATTCCAACCGGAGAAATTAGCCGTGCAAAATGCAAAATTTTAGTGAGTGAGACAAGTACTCAGATATTTGCAATGTGGGACACCGTGCTACCGTATCGTATTTTGCCAGAGGTGTGTGTAGCGTCAAGCCTTGAGGTGGGTTGCTGCCAGGAAGTCCTTCACCACCAATCCGGCATTTCACGGAGGACCTGTCTTTCGAAGCATGATGACGGTCGAGCCTTACTACGGCAGTGATGTTGCTGCCGATGCCGTAAATAATACTGCCGGTTTTTTCATTGTAAGACCTACGACGAGGAGAATGGGAGAAGGGGAACCAGTGTTCGGTCTTTGGGGACCCTGAATCCTCAGCCTCAGCACGGTTTGCCTACTGGATACGGTTACGGTTAGCATCTTTCGGAGAGCAATTCGATTGGACGGGTACTTGTTGAATCGCAGAAGACTGCAAGCACTAATTCAGTACTGGCAGTCCTGTATTCCCAGACCCTTCTGTACCATACCATACAAACTGGAATAACTGAAAAGAAAAAAAAAGATATCTCCCCATAAGGTCTATCGCATTTTTCTTCCCACTTTTCTCAACTGAGGCTGAAATAGAATCCTTTCGCTGGGCTTGCTCCCCAAAGGAGGAAATTCTGGACCTCCTACCGTCATTCTCGATCACTCTAGTTTTTATGCTATTAGCAACCGCCAAGAAAGAATGCTTCTCTCAACATCTGGCAATATCGTGTCCAGCTACGGTGTCCGCGAGCGACGAGCCTTACCATATGAACATGGATCCCTTCCATGTCATGCTGGCTACAATATAAAATACCATGCGCCACCGCCCTGGATGGTATCAGAATAAAAGCGCTCAAGATACTTGTCCCCGAGCACAGTACTAGTACGATTCATGGTTCATCAGGGTACTGTAGGGCCATGGTTGCGCATCCCGTTCCACTCCGCTACCTTCTAATAACCAAACTACAAACCATCATCCTAGCAACAAGACTTATCCTAACAACGATATTTATCAGGCTACAGCACCGCACCACCATTACTCTGTCTCCATAATACTGTGCTGTGTCGAATCAATACAAGTGTATATCACTCCCGTACAAGCACAGTTACTGTTCCGGATCCCCGCTTCCCGCCCTTCTCCAAAACAAGGTTGACACTGCTTCGGAATCAACAACGATGTTCTGGCCTGGCTGCATACGGTACCTGTAAATCTCTACTTTCCATGCTGTACTCGAGCACCGTTCCCTTGAAAGATTGGTAGCACAGCCCCTCAACCAAAGATTACCGTAAGAACCGAAATAATTGGGCATCACGCTAGGACGTTGGAGTTGCCTCTCCTAGTAAGGTCTGTGTCTCAAGTGAGGGCTGAAAGAGAGTCTTCTCGCGGTGTTTCCCCCCCTAATCCAGAGGGGGAAATTCTGGACGTCCTAGCGCCATGCCCAATTATTTCGGTTTTTACGGTATCATTCCCTTCCTTTCTCTCCCCCCTTCTTTACTTGTAAAACCCTTGACTAATCGGGTAAACCTTTTTAGTACCATGCATTTTCGCGAAAGAAAAAAATCCCCCCCTTCGGATGCCTCTAGCCAGGAAATGTGCCATTGAAACAAAAAAAAAGAGTGAAACATATGTCTAAATTGACCCTTCGTTTTTTAGGGGTTCACGAGGAGACCGGCATTGGCATTCATACAAGTGCTCTCGCTTAATAGTGTCATATTTTCGGTGGAATGCCAAGAGGACACAGAAAGTGGTTCAAAACATCACCCCATTCTCACGGGTTGGGAGAGCGCGGTACCTGGAAATCTTGGCACGGTTTACCCCTTTGAAACGCCAAGATTTCTGGACTTTTGCGCCGCGCAAGCACTGGTACATACATGCTAGAATTCAGTTCACTTGCAAAATAGCCATAAAATCTCCCAGGCTCTCGTATCATACCGGTACCTTGTCTGTTCAGATTATTGTCATATTGTGAATTTTTCGGGAAGGTCGCCAGTTTGACAATTCTCCAACTTTCTCAATTTTCTCGTACTCGAGTAACCTCAATTTTCACCTGTCAACGCCACGACGGGGGCTCGGATTAGTTTCTGAGAGGTAAAAGTTAATACCGGTACGGTAGCTACAAAGTGATAGAAGCGGGAAAAGCGGGTTATGGGAAATTGGGCCCGAGGTTGAAAAATGATTATTGTCCCTTGTGTTTTTTTGGGGGGAAACTCAAGCACTGACAACCTTTTCGCAATCGATAAATGGGGACCAGTAATCTACAAGGAGCTTGCGACTTGTGTGAAAGGCCCGGCCGCTCCTTTGCTGCCGGGAAGCTATGAAACCACCTGGACAGAACGGCTGTTTCGACTAAGGACAGTGCAAGTATCCAAATGGTTTGCATCAACATACATTTTCTGACCCCTGTCCGTCTCATCATTTAACCCCTGACCCGAGTACCGATACTTGCAACCGAAATGCATGTTCCCTCCTTCTCTTCCCTGGCCCTGACCCTGGCCAAAACTCTACTCGCGTGCAGCACAAGTGCCATGGTAATTTTGTCAACTTCCTTCCCTTTCGCATTCACTTCACATCACATTTATTGGAACGCCCATCTCATTTTACCTCCTCGTACTACTCGAGTTGTGCTTGTGCTCCCTGAATGTCCGAAGCGGGTGGGCTTGACCTCCCCCTTTTATTTTTATTTTGTCTATCCTCTCTTCGATTCACGCCTTTAAAACGTGCTGTGTGCCGCTAGGGCTCCAATTAGCTTTCTTTCTTTCGTACAGCGCCAATACTGGTTTCTGGAATCAAGTAACTCGTACAGTATGACATATGAAAATGAGACGGGGGCTTTTTTATTTTATTTTATCGTTAGTTTTTGTGGCTGTGAAACAATAGCCGTATTTTCAGATATCATACTAAAGCGCTCACTACCGAGCACAAGTAGGGCATCAGCGGCGGGACCAGCATTGAGGACCGTGAGTTCTGGACGTATTTGCATCTCGCTAACTTATGACATTACGGGATGGCATGGCACTCATGTAGGAACTCTGTTCAATGGCGTGTTTTTTTTGAAATGCGATGGATGTGGGTGTATGGAAGTGAGATGGAGAGAGCAATAACGGTCGAGATTTCGGGATCTGCGGCTTCCGAATTTGAGCCGCTCTTGGTCATTGCCCGTCGCCGGATTCGGATTCGGTTATTACCGGTAGTGGCCCGATATTTTAAGACCTCCCAATAGCTTACCGGTCTCTTGGCTTAGAACACAATGCCAATATCACGAGACAAGCTTCTTCATGCATTGGGATGCTTCTTCCAGACCTTACCATAACCACAAATCTGCGAACCATAATCACATACGGTAGAAGATGAAGAAGAAGAAAAATGATCACCATCACAGTAAGCTAAAGCACAGTATCGTGCATACATACTAACTACGGTAGCATGGTAACTCCAACCACCATCGACCATACCATACTATACATGCGGTGGATAAATAAAAAATAACAGCATTTCAAGATGCCTTCCCACGATAACCGAAGAATGCAAGGGCACAAGCACAATTAGTGTAATTAATTGCCCTACTACCGTACCTGACCACCACCATTTCTTGATTCACCAACCAATTCTCGCACAGTAATCATGTACTAGTACACACTACACGGTGCCCTATCACGGTTACAGCTACTACTGTATACTTCTACCCATCCATTGATCGTTGATGGCGGGCGAGTACGGTACTTGGCAATTTTAAAAGTCTCCGGACACTTTGCATTTGTTAGTACCTATCTTAGCACAAAAGCGTCCGGAAAGTTTTTGGGTCTCTAAGTTATGATACTAGCACCGCGGGGTTCGCAGAGTTCACATACTCCTAGCCCTTGGAAAGGTTACGCTAGCTCTCTTATTCCTGTGATAAAGGCTTACGATATCCCTAGTGAGATGGCCGGAAGCAGTTACCCAAGTGACATTTGCTGTTCCGTTGTTGTTAGTAGGCAGCGTTCTTGGGGCATAAGGAAGGGAACTTTACGGACGTGGCTGTTCTAGTACCGTAAAAACTCTTGCGATTTACCATCTCGGCTAGGTCGCTAATCGTGGGATTCAGAGACAAAGTCCTTGAGAAGGATTAGTGCTTTCCTGAAGTGGTATAGCCTGTGTGCTTTGTCCTTGTTTGATCTCCTTAACTTGCAAAACCAAACCTATCTTGGGCTAATGACTCAATTCGCGGGGATGACCGATGGTGAATCGCAAGAGTTTTTACGGGTACCGGTACCCGTGCAAGCGGTTTTCTTTAAAAGTCTCCGGCATGAGATTGCAAAATTTAATACAGCACAGTTGCCCTCGGCTATTGAACGCCAAGATTCCTGTTCTCAAAAGCCCCGTTCGCTAATTTTTACTATGGGCGTTCACTACAGCAAACCGCTCTGTAGTACAAGTAAGTTCACTAGCGTGGCTGCGAGGCACTGTTCCACAGCAAAAAATTCATTATAACGAGGTTCATTATAGCCAGGGGCAACTGTAAGTGATTCCGTTAGACTATGGAATATCACGGCGCTACTCGCACAAGATTTTGTGGGAACTGCCGTAATCTTTGGCTGAAAACGCGTAACTCACGTTCCGGACGCTTTTAAAAAACCGCTACGGTACAGTAGTACTGTACAGTACCTACTGTACCAGTTACGTGCGGGTCGCAAGCACTCCTAAATGCTACCAAAAACACACTGGACGGAAGGTTGCGAATCCTGTTTTTTTTCTTCAGAAGCCCCTGGTTTAATTAGCACTTGGCAAGCCACTGAACTCAAGTGTCCCCGATTCCTCGGAGCGAAACTTTCAGCATGGCCACAGGAGAACGCTACTGCACAACTGAGCTCTAAAGGGTAAGACTTGGGCTTTCCTTCGAAACCTTCAGCAAATCTACGAGAAACAAATCTACCACCTCGCCTCGTAAACATGACACAAGTGATCCCCTTCCCTTCCCTCTCCATCCCTCCCTAGCTACAATAGCTTCATCTCATACCGGAATTGCATCCGAACTCACTTCAAGCCCTCGCACTACCGGTTCAAGCGCAAATAGCATCGTGTCATGTCATCCCCACGCCAAGCCAGGCTGTTTCAATGATGATTTGACAAATTGTCGATAGTCGTGATCTCGGCGTTACCTAACCTTAGACTTGAAGACCTGACGCATAGCCGGAGCTTAGACGTTGAGCTTTGGGCAGGAAAGTGAGTTACGGAACAAGTTACTGTATTGTAGGGTGCCTGATGCTGGTGGAGGTACCGGTATCCCAGGCAGAAGCAGATAAACAGATAACGTATGGCTGTGAATAGATCTAAAGGCGATGGGATCACGAGGACTCACTCTGATGTTGGTTTTTTTTGTTTTTTTTGGTTGTTGGGCTTCGGATGGGCTCCCGAAAATATCATCCCGGTCGTTGAGACTGGCAGGCGGGGTTTTCTGATGGCTCGGGGCGGGGATGACAGTCGGCGAGGTTAAGCTTGGTTCTGACAGGATATGGCACGTCACCGGTAGGTAGGTAGGTGGGAGTTGAGGTCGATTGGGGAATTTCGAATTGGTTGTATTAAACGTTAGGGCTTCAAATTACGGGGCGCTGTAATAGCGAAGTTCTGTTCAATCTCTTCCTTCTGAGCGCGCGCGAATACCGTACCCGCCGATCTGTTTCTAGATCCAAGCTATTCCACCCGAGTGTCATATTAACCTGCTCGCCGAAGTTTACTGTGCATTGGAAAGGGCAGTTGGAATGAATGCCGTACCGGTACTTGACTTGCTTAAAGCCTAAATTTGGTTGCAGGATTCTATGGTATCATAGTTCAATCCGCCGCACAAGTGCATGCTTCGTTACGCTTCTTATTTTTTTCTCTAGTTCTTTATAGTAGATTAAATCTCCCGCTGCGCTGGCAGAGCTACAGTGCCGGCAGAGCACGCACGAGTAAACGGTATCGCAGGACATATCATGCGCGATATGATAACGGATAGCTCGACCTAAATCCAGGATGTGCGCAAATGTATGGATCTGCTGGTTTATACAGCGTCGTACCAGTATCCTTAGTGATGCGAGGCAAAATGTTTCCCTGTGGGGGGAGCTCCCAGCCCAGCGAGCACTCACCATTTATTGGCTCGTCTTTCATGGATTTTGTGGCTCAAAGCATTTCGTAAGCTAGTGCTTGCTATGTAAGGAAACGCTGTGCTTAAGTTATCACACCTACAAACGGTTAAGTGAATTTTTTGAGTTTCCCTTGCGAATTACTAGAGTCATGCTACCTTTTTATTTATTTACAGATACTTGCTTACTCACCAACATGGCTCATAGTCCACAGTGAAATTCTCATTTCTTTCGGGAGACGAAGAATGATCATGGCTTGATATCGTACTAGTATGTACTGTAGATTTGACCTTAAGCAATAAGTGCATACAGTACCGGTACTGGACGGCAGTACCTACAGCACATAGCACACGCGATAATCACCTCCTTTCCCGCCCTCTTACTGTACCGGTAGAGTTTTACCTCCTTCCTTCTTTCTTTCCGTTCCCACCTCTACTCGAGTGCATAATAAAACACTCACCACCGCCCCATCAATTTCAATCCAATTAGAAATCCCGGATCACCACATCCCCCCCTACGGTACCGGTATCATACTGATACTGGTACCCGTACAGTCCTTGCACCCTCGAAACGGTTCCGTTTCGTTTCCAGACACACAGGAAACCCCATACGTGCGTGCCTGCGTGTGCTCACACACGCACCCGCGCACAGCTGTGGTGTCTGGCGTGGGCGAATGACTTTCCTTCGGAAGCAAACATCGCGTTTAGAAACTCGACTTACTTTAACCTATCTCTCGGTGATGGATACCAGAAACAATTTGTACATTTGTATGACACGGAGAACAGATTCCAAAACGGGGCCAGCAACCCGGTTTTGTCCTCTTTCCCTCTCTCTTTGCCTGCCTGCCCCTTATCGTACCCCCCCCCCTTCCGTGCTTATTTTCTTTGCTTTGCTTTCTTCCTCTTTTCCCGACGAGCGAGATCCGGGTTTTAAGCGAGTTGGAGGTGGAGAGGAAGGGGGGCGAGTGCGAGGTGGGTACTAGTACTCGACTCGGGCGCGGTGGGTGCTGTGAGGGGTTTGAAGTCTTTTTCTTTTTTTTTTAATTGGTAAGGAAAGTGGGTTACTGCTTTTGGCTGGCTGGATGGTGAGTATTTTCCTTTCTCGCTCATCGTGTTTCGATTAGGGAAGGGGTTGATATGATCCCTTCATCTGTATTTGTTCCCCAGAATATTCCAAGATTAGGAAATATTCAAGTGCCAATTGTCTGCCGGTAGGTGTTTTCTACTGGTTAAGTGGTAGTAGGAGCCCCCCGGGTGGTAGCGCCTTTGGTAAAGATCTTTGGTTGGCCTAAGGCCATTGAAAGCGCCAGAAAGCCGCGGAGTTCGCGCGCGGATTAGGGGGGTACAACACAGTAGAAATGAATGGATGAACGGGGGGGGCAGAGGAAGGGGAAAGAGGGTGAGTGCCGTATTGTGCGTCAAGGATGGCGTAGGGCTGATTCGCAGCTGTGCTAGTCAGAGTGGTTGATTGACTGATTGATTGCGGGGCCGGGATCATGGATATCACTCGGCTGCTCTGGCTCTAGCTCGAGGGGTTGCTTCAGATCCTGAGCACCTCATGATGAACGTACGATTGACCATCAACTCCCGCACCGGCACCATAGTGCTCGTTGTCGCTTTTATGGTCGCCTCGATCAACTAGGTTACTGGCACTAGCACTTACAGGTACAAGGGTCAGGCATAAAAGAGTGGTGTCCGGCAGGGGTGCTAATGTTGATTTTGGTCGAAATTGGCGGTACGCCGTGACCGGCTCATGTGCAAATGGAAGCCTTCCATTGCTCAACAAGAGCCTGTGAAGGATTACCGGTATTTGATACATGTATTGAATTGGGGGCCAGGCACCTCATCCAACAATTAATTACTCTTCTTTAGCGCGTCGGGGAGTCAAGAGATCTTCTTGGGGTCCTGCTCACTGCTGCTGGGGTTCTGTATGCACCGAACCACCAGCCACTTTTTTATCCTTGACCCTTGCACAGTACTTACCTTAGTTTATCGCACCGAAGGCAAAATCTCTCAAATATCGTTCATACTCTTCCTTCCTTGTCTGTTGGCGCTCGACTGAGTTTACTCTACCGGTCATATCAATAAACTCAAGGCCGCATATTGCAGGTATTATACAACGGTTAATATATTACTTACCCACCCACCCAGCCTACCGTATCCCCGCCAAACTCTTCTTTCCTCTCCTTTCGTTCTTTCATTCTCATTTTTTCATTCTTTCTTTCATTATTTATTCCTCGTCAAAAAGTAGTAATGACATGGAACGTATCACACCTTCACTGAGGGAAGAAAGAAAGGAAGAATCAAACGAAGAAAAGAAAGAATCGGGGAGTTTCCTTTTCTTTTTGGATTGCTTCTCTTCTCGTCATACACTTAATTGGTACTATTATACATGTACTAGTACCCCTTCGGCGCCTGCAGGCATGAATCGAAACGAGTCTATGACACAAGTACTACTAAACTAGGCTAACCGTCAGGCACTTGACATGCAGCGTGCAGGAAATGTTAAGAGGGTGGAATAGAAGTATGGGCTAGGTAGCTAGGTAGCTAGTTCTTCTGTGATATTATTGTGGAGTGATGTTGTATGCCTATTTGGATGCGTTTAGGGTAGAAGAGTTGGGGGGAGGGGGGGGGGGGAATGGCCCTGGGTACAATATAATGGATTAGGCTGAGGTTACTCACGAATAGGGAGGTGATATAAGAGTACGGTAATAATAGAGAGGGCTTGTGATGACACTTTGAGGTTGTTTTAATTTGTGTTGGCAGTGAGCTGGGGATTTGGCCAGATTGGTATAGTACAGCCCAGTACTATATTGCTGTGTCGAGCGAGATTTTCATAGACATGGTATTGGGGATTGGCATTTTTTTATTTTATTTTAGCATCACTGGATCAAACGTATTTCCGCACTGTTATCGTACCACCATGAGCCATTCGATTCATCGCACACAGACACTCAAACACACAAACACTACTAACTGTGAGAGCGTATCTATAGATTCTCGCCACCACCTACTATGCCCGAACCATAACAATAGCAATACTACCTTCCTTTCTATTCTTAATCCGACTATATCACCTACCCCTTGCCATCCAACCTTCTCCGTCACCTGTAGCTCTAAAATCCCCCGCCGCTAAAATTAGCCCGCTCGATTCATGCCCGATCCACCCAGCCTGCTCACTAACCCGGCCCGTTCTAACTTGGAAGAAGTAAGGCACCGATTGCTAATTGGAGAATTTCCTTCTCCCCACTTTGTAAATGGGACTAGTGTTAGCTCCGTGTAGTTATACTTAATATGTAGGCTATTAGTCCGTCCGTCCGCCTATCGGCGGTTTCGGGCATATCTTCTGGCTGGAGGGGGGCATGGTCGGTCATGGTTGGTCACTCTGTTTTGAAAGATGTTGAATGGGTGTTGGCTCGAAACTACTATATTTTACTATGGTTATAATTTCTTAATGTGAGCTGGTTTCTCGATAATCCCCTCGAAGCACCTGATAGACACAGCGTCAATTGGTGAATGGATGATTGTTCATGAACTACTTACTACCAGTCCAGCACACATACGCGTGCTGTACTCGTATACCGAAGTAAGCTCCTAGCTTCGATAGCCTCTAGTAGAAGCTCGGCGAAGTTTTGTCGTCGTCGTCATCGTCGTCGTCAACTAGGCACTCCTGATTTTGTTTTCCTCAACCTCCTTTCTTGCTTTCTACTTGTTAGGCTTGTGGGGCTTAGAATTTGTCTGAGGGATTGGTGGGGTATGGTATTCAGCTGGGTGAAGTAGGGTCACGATGGCACTGTGGTCGAGGGGATATATCATATTTTTTGTTATCATATATATTATCATAGTCATATATCATACGGGTTACCTGGATGCTACGTTCTATATAGGTTGGGGAATTTCCTATATAGGAGGGCTTAGCCCGGATTAGGGGTTGGTGGAGGTGGAGGTGTTCGGGGCTTGAGATAGGGCTGTTTATCTGGGAGTGAAATCGTGGGTGAGGTGGGGAGGGACCGGGCGAAGCTGCTATGGTATCATAGAATCGTATATCTACTCAATTCTATACTATACTAACCGGGTGCAATAACCCAGGAGGACTATCTATCTAGAAAGTAGATCCTATACCCTTCCACCCCCAAATCACAACCAATCACCGACTCTCTATCCTCCCATGACCTGCGAATAAAACAACAATACAATACATGCTCCCACACCTCCCCATAAGCCCCCCTAAAAAAAAAAGAGTCAAAAACTTCTAGCTGAAGCTCCTATTCATTCTCCCAGTTTTTTTATTTTTTATTAAAAAATTCCACTAAACCGAAATAACGAGTGATACCACATGACCAACCTAACTAGGGAAAGAGAGCAACTGGAATCAAAGCGCACACACACGTATCCTCTAATTGATGAAGTGTTGATATCGGCCGTTATGTGGAACGGCTTGGGGCGTGTTTACGGATAGTTGGGAAGGGGGGTGGAGGACAAGCAAGGAATTGGTGAGGGATGCGGTTCGATCGGAAAGGTTGTTGATGATGTGATGTGGGGAGGGATTTTGTTTTTTTTGTTAATTAGGGGCCAGGTGAGCCTTCCCCTATGTTACTTGGCCGTATGGGTTGCTATAGGGAGGAGAGGGAGGGGAGGAGGGGAATCACGCAATTGGTCGTGGTACGTATAGTGTATGGCACTATATGCTTCACTTTGCTCGCTGGTATCGTGCCCAGACTCGTTGGAGCCATATGGCTATGCCCTGCACCGGCGATATTCTGCCGGGAGAAGGAAGACAAGCGGGGGCTCCAAGGCCTAGATTTGAGGAATTGCCTTGTGGGTCTAGAAGATTATTGTGGCCAAACTATTAAACGGTGTTGCTGCATTTCCTGCAGGATCGCCCTAATCTAGCCTTCTGCAGGAGGAGGACATACATGAGCTGCACGGCGTTAAGGGAAACAGTTGGAGGGCAACGGTCCACAAGTAGAAGGAACCGCCTGATGGCGGTAGTGGGGAATGTTATTCCTGGGGGTGGGGAAGATATGTGTTGGTGAGAGTGGAATCCGCCGGCGCGGTGTTCGAAGGGCAGTGGCTGGGCTATGTACGATCGCACTTGAGTATAGGATGGTATGGTGCGTGCGTAGGTACGCAAGAACCTGCCTGGAATACGTTTTCATAGCTTGTTCGCGGGGATATACGTGTCTGTCTCCCATACTCGTAAGAAAAAATTCCTCCTCTCCTGTCCTCTCCCATCCCTTCTCTCATCCACCTTCTTCCTTCCACCTTCTTCCTTCCACCTTCTTCCCACCTTCCTTCCTACTCCATTCATCAATCGACTCTGCGCTCTGCACTCTTTCTCACCCATATCCACACCCGATACTCTCCCGTCCGGTGGGGAAGGTAATGATAGGCTAATAGATTTTATTTTATTTCTCCTTCTCTTTTATTATGCAGTTACTATGGGCAGCATGCCACAGCGGTCCTGTTGTAAATCTCTACCGGGGTGGAAACAAGTAAGAGGGAGGATCTGACCTCACGGCACACTACACAAGACCTACAGGAGACCATCTACAGGACGTAGAGATTGGAAATGAGATGGCACGGAATAGCTGCTACTGCTATCACTGCTGCTGCTACGTGGAAAAGAGAAGGTTTTTATTTTTATTATTTTTGGACAGTGGGAAGAAGGGAGGGAAGGAGGGGAAACTGGTGGACGGATTTTCGGATTTAAATTCTGGCTAGCAAGTTATCTGATATCGGCCCATTTGTCGTACAGCCGTCCGGGTGGCGGGAGAAATGGGGAAGGTATAGTTTGCGAGTGCCATTTCAGGAGCAAAAGGGAGAAAAGGAGAAAAGGGAGGAAAAAAAAAAAAAAAAGGTACTAAGTTATATTAGCCTGATCTATGAATGCCCTATTAAGTAGTTGTCTTAAGGAAATTGACAGGTCCAGAGTGAATGATTGCAGGAGGGAGTTTTCCCTGTTCTTTTTCTACTAGCCATTATATAATATTCCTCCTATGCTGCTCTGGATGCAGTAGCTAGGCAATGGGGGGAGGGGGGATGGAAAGTGTGCGACATTGATATTGGCAAATCCCGGATGAGGTCGTGTGCACCGGGTTCCATTGGTGTTCCGAATTACCTGCCCTTATGCTGCACTAGCCGGCAGATGAAATTTTTTTCAACGTGCGGTGTGAGTGCAGTGGCTCCACATTTTACTCCACAGACTGATACTTCTAGAATTGAGGGCTCCGATCCGCAATGGTGTCATACTTGCTGGAGACCGGAAAACCTCTGCTGGGGGTTACTGGATCAATCAGCTGTTTCCTTAATGGTTCGCTGGTAAAGTAGAGAATGGTCGAGTTGATTGGGAATGTTGTGGAGGGGAAGGGGAATAGGGCTTCTACCCAATGCCTGGATATACCAGAACCTCTCGAATGAACCCTCTGAGTGTGCCTCCTCGAGAGTTTAGGGAATCGGAAAATCTGCTGCGCTGGGAGGGGGGCGTCGGGGTTGGTGATGGCTGCCAGGCATCGTGATGTTCGAATAGGCTGTAATTGCCGAGTGGTATCTAGTTCTTATACGAGATATTGATATCGTCCGACAGCGCTCAGCGCTTTTTTCTTTCCTTCTGAGGCTTCAAATTTCACCGCTGACGGTCGAGAGATCCCGGAGAAAATAAAGAGAAAAACGGGCGCGCAATCTCGGCAATTCTGGAGGCGAATAAAAAGATGGAACTCATGAAGTGGAACAGGGCTCGAATAGATTGAGATTCCCACCGAGAATGACGCTTCCACTCAGGATTCGGAAGTACCGGGAAACAACTCCAGCTTGAGCCTGGATACAATTATCATAATATTATTATACCCTCGCATCTACCGTTTTCCCATATGGATATCAGCAACGGTAAACAATAACATTTCCATCTGCCGTGCAACGATGATAGCGGGTCTGTGCAAGTGATAAAAAAAAAGAGTGGCTAGAATTGGAGTGGCCTTCTTCCCTAGAATTTGTTCTAGGCCCCTTCCTAGCTTCCTATTATGCTGTATATCTATGATACGCCGCCGAGACGGAGGTAAACCAAGCAGGAGGAGAAGCTCTCGCTCCATGTCCGGCGCGGCGACCGCCGGTCAGAATTGGATCTCCCCAGTGCCAAAATCGCCGACCGACGCTCCACAGGTTTTTTTTTTAAAAATTTGTTTTTTAGTAACGAACTTCATGGAGCTATTTAGAATTAGATCCCTTTCGATTTTGGGGACTCTAATTTTTCCTTAGGTGAGCATTAGTTGAGAACGGTAGGGGGCATTTGTCGGCAAGGGAACATATGCGCGCTTGCGCTAAGGCATCGGGGCTCGGATGTGCGACTGAGCAAACTGACGGGAGCAAGAGGGCCATTCTTAGGCCCCCGGTAATAGAGCCGTGGTGCTTTGGGAGTGCTTTGAATCTAACATCTGGAGCCCTAGGTGAAAATAACTAGGTCTTTGCAGTTATTCGTCGGACTGTCGGTCAGGATATAACTACCGGGAAGGAAAGCAAAGGAAAAGAGAGGGAGACAAGGGAGGGAAGAAAAGTTTAAATACCTCTTGCTTGACTGGACCTCTCCAACTTCTTGTTTCAACGGAAGAGGAGGATTGGACGAAAGGAGCTGCTGCCAGAGAATGCCAGTTGTTCCATACAGCTTATATATACCGGTAACTTGATAGACGGTGGTTCCTGCCGAATCCCGAGAAGGAGGGAGAGAAGTCTGAGGATGGTGAAGTAAGCATTATTACCAGGGTTTTATTACGATCATAGTACTAGCTTCTTAATATCTGGCCCACCATTTACACTGGACGAGGAGACTGGGTAGGTTCAAATGCGAAGTTCCACGGTACTTCCGCTGTTCTGCTCCAGGGTAACATCCATGATTAGAGAAACGAGCAAAAATATACGGAGGTACCGGGCATAAGGTTTGTAGGTTACACAGGGGTTGTGGGTGGCAGACCTCGCTTGTGGAACCTACAAAACTTATGCCCTGTACCTCCGTAGAACTAGTTGTTAGTGAAAAGCTTATAGATTATAATATTAATATTATTATTTAAATTTCTCTGTGTGTTTGGTAACATTGATATCTTGTATTGGGGCTACTCCCGGGATGGTGCCCCACAGATATTCTCACCAGGGCAAACCAACTCACAAAAACGCCAGCCTCGCCACCTTATTGATACTTGTACTTGTATCATACTGCCAGACCTTTCCCCGGTTTTAAGAGGGTATCCGGTAAGTTAGGGTTAGGGTTGTGGATCAAACATTTTAGACGGGGACCTCCCCTCGATTGGCATACCGGTATAACAGAACCAGTATCGGAGTATGATAGTCCGCAGAGTGAGCCGCCGGAGACTGCTTGACGGTAGTAAGAAGAGTTACACGGTGGAGATATACTAGCTGTTTAGACTACGAACCTAGGGCGAGTTTTTTCTAGCCTACCATCTATTCCTATCCAATTTGTAATGGGCCGCACTGTACTAGTACTATACACCACTGTCCACAAAACACAACACAAATATTAACCTGACGAATAACGGGAATGAAGAATAAGAAAGACGAAAATGGGATATAGTCTAACTAGAGCTCCAAGGGAAGAAAAAGGCGAAGGGAAAAAAAATCCAATAATAGATAAATTACAAATAGTCAGAAGAAACTAGAGAAAAGGCACAGATCAAAGGCTGTTTACATCTAAATCGAAAGAGGTCTTGGCTACAGCGCCCCTCCATTTCAAGTACTCAAGGAATAAGAATACATCTGATAAGGAGGAATGATGTGAAGGGGCAAAGCGAAAAGAGGAATAAGAGGGGCAGTGATAAGACATCTGTTGACCGCAAATGAGGGGATAAGTTAGGTATTGCTAGGATGGGTCTTAGTTTTCCTTCGACGGCAGCAGAGTTTTAAGGACCAGGCAGAAAGGGGTCGAGACCGCCAGGGTGATTGAGTTGAGGGGCCGCTATCTGCGGACTCAGAAGCAGAGTTCTGGGGGTCTAATAACCTGGGCTGTTCATGGTGGCTGCCGGCAGGGGTGCAGGTTGGCCATTAAAGTCTGTTATGTCGGTATTAGAATTATGAGATATGAATTGCATCTCCACCACACACTCGTCCTAAGGCAGAGGGGAGGGCAGGAGGGATGTCTGGCCGCTGCGATCTGCTGTAACGCAAACGACATTGCCCCGCTCCGGTGGGGAGTTGGAAACAGAATTCTGGGGGTCCAATAACCTCGGCTGTTCATTGCAGGCTGCAGACAGGGGCGCAGGTTGGCTATTAAAGTCTGTCATGTCGGTATTTGGATCATGAAGCCCGAACTGCATCTCCACTACACTCGTCCCGAGGCTCAACGGAGGGGAGGAGGGGTGTCGGACCGGCGCGATCTGCTGCGGCGCAATTAGCATTGCCCCGCTCCCGTGGGATCCTGACAACTCCACCATATCCTTCGGAGAGCCAACGACTGTGGGATTTGGTTTATCTTATGCGGTATAGCGGTGCTGACATCTCTCCGTTCCAGAAGCATCTTTACTGCCCCCTCATGCCCTCTCTCGGCCGCCCACGAGAGTGGTGTCCGGCCATATTCGGTATCTGCCCGGTCGGGATTGATGTCCTCTCGTTCCAAAAGTGTCTTTACAACGCTCTCATGCCCGTTCTCAGCTATCCATGAGAGTGGTGCCCGGCCATACACTGTGCCTACTCGGTCGGGATTGGCATCCTCTCGTTCCAAGAACAACTTTACGGTCCCTCCATGCCCGCCCGCAGCCGCCTACGAGAGTGGTGTCTGGTCAGACCTGGTGTCCGCCTAGCCGCGCCCGACATCCTCTCGTTTCAAATGCATCTTTCCTGTCCTCCCATGCCCCAACCTCCTCGGCGACAAGAGTGTCATTAAGCCATTTCTAGTCTCTGCCCGGTCCGGATTGACGTCTTGTCGTTGCAAAAGCAGCTTCACTACCCCCTCATGTCCCCTGTCAGCCGCCCACGAGAGCGGTGTTGCGCCATATTTGGTGCCTGCCCGATCGGGATTGACGTCCTCTCGTTCCAAAATTTAGCTTTACCACTCCATCATGCCCGCCCCCAGCCACCCACGATAGCGGTGTCCGGCCATAAGTGGTCTCTACCTGGTCAGGATTGACGTCCTCTCGTTGTAAAAGCATATTTACTATTCCCTCATGCCCTTTCTCAGCTACCCACGAGAGTGGTGTCTAGTCATATTCGGTGTCTGCCTAGTCGGGATTGATGTCCTCTCGTTCCAAAAGCACCTTTATGACCTCCTGTGCCCTCTTGCGGCTGCTCAGGTGAGAGCCGTCATCCCCAGAGAATCGTTTGCATTAACCTCCCATTCCCTCCTCTCCAATACCGTAGGAACTATCCCCACGATCCTGAGAAATGCTACTCCATGGACTCATGGAGTCCTGTGAATCCCGTGGGTCCCCTCACGCTGTAAAGGTACGGGAACCCACTATCTCGATTATTTTGCAATAACAGTAATTGGGCAGATACATGCTCATTAACTCTATCGAGAAGCCTCAGCGCTAGTATTTTGACATTTCCCGTCACCCCCCTTCTTATATGCCTTCCCCAGTAAACAGAAGCATATTCTAGAAGGGGTGTTGTTGCGGGGGCCGGCCGGGGAGTTGGCGAGAGATCCCTAATACATCCAAAATTGAGATATGTCGAGCAAACCTCGGCAATTGTTAAGTGAGGACTATGGAATAGAGTCGGATTACTGGAAAGATGCTCTTGAAGAGTAAAGTGTACTAGTCTGACTGTGGACGAAGACGCCTCGACTGTGACAAGACCTAGACAAGATGATACGAGTGTCCGTAATGCGGGAACGTTTTCCGGATCCGGATCCGCTGATCCTATCTCCACCCCCAGGGCATGACGGGGCTCCTGGGCTCGTAACGGTCGTTCTGAATACAACACCCGCATCGGGGCCTTCGGTCCAGGTACTGATTTATATCCCTTTTGGGCTCTCAGTCACGTTAGAGTTGCCGTGTAGGCATCACTCAATCCATTGCCAAGTGTCATCTCTTCAAGTTTCCTTCTTCTCTGGCGAATTGTCACCTCTCCCAGAATGGGGTCGATGTTTAGCGAAACGGGGAGGAAGCTACACACAATCGTTAGTAGGCATATATCACTGATAACGTGGAAATGTGAAATGACCCTACGCACATATCAGGTATCTTTTCCAGGGTAACTCTCACAATATCCGCCCGTAAATCATTGGTCATCGCCTCTGGCTCGGCATCCCTGCCCAACCTCATCTCCACATAATTCCGGATATCATCCGTGTTCGGGCTGATGAGTATCATGATCGCCTGGGTGAAATATCTTTGAATATCTTCCCTGACATGGGGCCTCCCGGCGAGGAATGTTCTCGTGCTAGGGGACTCCCGGACGATATCCCTAGAGACTCGAGAAGCTCCGGTAGGCACTTCGGCAAACATTCGTCCAAGGCATGAACACAGATGGAAACTCGGGGTAGCGAAGCAATGGTGGTCCTCAAGGTGCCCATCAGATCGGCAAGTTGCGGCCCTCTACCACCAACCTCCTTTTTCGCTTTTTGAAACGCCTCCCGTAGATCCTCCGCGATCCCCCCGCTCTCACTAGCTGCTTCAGAATAGCTCCCATGATGTTGATTGTCTGTTCTTGCTGGGAAAGGAAGTCGCAGTAGAAGGCTGCAATATTCCCCCCCCCCCGCCTGATCGCACAGGCTGTCGATCATCAAGGAACTAGTATTTCTGGCTGTCAGTGATATTCACTTGTTTTAAGGAATCCCGCCTCTTACCTCAAATATGTCTTGCCCACTCCCGGATTCCCGGAGCAAAACAAGACAGCCTTACCGGCTCTGTTAGGAAATACCACTAGCGAGAACTGAAGGCACCGGAGACATGAGACCTCTGTGATAGTTGATACTATGTACATGCGTAAAGTTCTGTGTTTGTGGTGTGGATGACGTACACACCTAAGCA